>Ga0160467_100169_pt1 | contig 89923 bp, 75 predicted proteins | sample HID1972I_E11MG_FD_108221 | JGI IMG/M metagenome (GOLD analysis project Ga0160467, IMG submission 108221) | Enriched pill bug-associated microbial communities from UW Madison campus, WI, USA - HID1972I_E11 MG | ecosystem: Host-associated > Arthropoda: Insects > Digestive system > Unclassified ... | reverse complement strand
TGGGCCAGCAGTTCGATGTCGGGCTTCAGGTGCTCCTGCAGCGGGTCGAACAGGTGCGCATCCATCGGGCTTTGCGCATCGTCCCGCAAGGCGGCTTCGACCCGGTCGCGGGCGTCCTGGGCCAACTGGCTGCCGACCCCGAAGTGGACGGTCTTCCCGGTGTCCGGGTGCGTCCGGATGACAGTGGAGCTGACGAGCGGATGCTTGAGCAGCCGTTTTGCGGCGGCCGCCGAGGGGCTGGCCCGAAAACGGTCCAGCTGGTCCAGCCAGTCCACGATCTCGGGCACATGGTCGGGCTGCTTGAAGTACGCACCGAGCACGGCCATGGCCTGCGGAGTGGCGTTCTCGAGGAACTCGCTGTAACTGCTCGGTAAATCGGCGTCCCGGTTGCCCATGGCCCAGTACAGCGCGTCCCGCAGCTGCGGGTCCTTGAGACCGTTCCGGTATGCCACCGCCAGTTCACTCCTGAGCTCACGGCGGACGTCATCGAACGCCGCTACCAGGGCCTTGCCCAGCCGCTGCGCCCGCTCCTTCGCCGCCGCGGTGGCGTCGAGGTCGCCGCCAACCCGATCCGGCAGCTCGCCGAGGGCGGCCAGCACGGGCGCGGCGGTGGCGCCGCAGGGGTGGGCGGCGAACTGCCGTATGGCTGTGAAGGCCTGCACTTTGGCCCGCAGGTCAGAGCTGCCCCCCGCGGTCGACTTCAGATCGTTGCGCAGGGCCGGGTTGGTGGCGGTCGACGCCACCAGCACCTCCCAGCTCGGCGGTGGATACTGGAGCTTCTGGTACCTGGAAGCCCGCAGGTCGAATTCGTAGTGCGGCCGTTCGCTGCCCGGCATGGGTTCCACATGGTCGAGGTCGGCGCCGAGCTGCAGCGCGCAAGTGACGCGCTGCCAGCTCGACGGGTCGAGGTTGACCGGGCGGGTCATCGCGCCGTTGCGCGCCTCGAAGACCTGGCCGCCGCGCTGCGTCCGCTCGAGCACGAAGCAGGGGATGCCGTCCCGGGTCTTGCCCAGGCGCGCGCTGTCCGACCGGCGCTCGCCCCAGCCCGGATCGCGGGGCTTGCCCGGGCCCGCGTGGAACGGAGCGACCCGCCGGCCGCCCGGCAGCCTGACCGGGCGCGAAGCCCAGGGTTCGATGAGAGCGGAAAACAGGTCCTGGCCCAGACTCGCGGTGAGCGCGTTGACCTTGTCGACGTCACCGTAGAACGCCACCAGCTTGCGCAGGCCCGCGTGGATACGCTCATCGCGCTGTCGTTCGTCCAGCGCGTCCCAGCCCTGGTGGTCGATGACCGGCTCGCCGCCCGGAAGGTACATCGCGAACCCGTCCCGTGCGTCGCGCATGAACGAATCGGACGGCTTCAGGCCCTCGCCCAGGTCGACCTTCCCGGCTTCGCCCGGGATCTCCGGGAAGGGCTGGGTCACTGCGCGGGTGTAGATGGCCATCATGCCGTCGTCGTAGCGGCCCTGGGTGCCGCGCGCGGCCGGGCGCTCGGGGGGCAGGTTCAGGTGCAGCAGGCCCTCGATCGCGTGCCGCGTCTGCTGCGCCTGCGCCGGATCGCGGGACGATCCCGCGACGGGCGGGGGCTGGGGATCCTTCCTCCGAGAGCTCGCGAGCAGGATGGGCCGCAGGCGAACCAGATCGGCGTCGGTCTTTTGCAAGTCGCCGGCCGCGTGGCTGCGCAGCAGCTCCAGATGGCCGATGAGGCGGCACGCTTGCGCGTGCGCTTCCAGCCGGTCGTTGTCGAGGCTGAAGCTGGCGGCGCCTTCGAGCTGGCGCTGCAGATCGGCGGCGTCCATCTTGTCCAGGCGGGTCTGCAGGAAGGCGGATCCCGGCGCCGGTGAGGTGCCGGTGCCGGCGAGCAGGTCTTCGAGGAGTGCGGCGCGCAGTTGGCCCATCGGGCAGCCGGCCAGCGCGGCCAGCGCCTGGTGCTTCTCGACCTCGCGGTCGAAGGCCGCCAGCGCCTGCAGGAGGTCCGCGGCGGTCTTGTCCGAAAGACCCAGCGTCTCCCGGACCGCATGCGCTGCGGCGCCGAGTGCGGTCGCGCCCGAAATGTCCGGATGGCGCAACTGCTCGATCCCCAGACTGGCTTCCCTCCTGGCCTCGGCGATCAGGTCGTTGCAGCGTTGGATCTCGTTGCCACATTGCATGTCGACGAAATCGGAGTAGTCCAGTCCCTGCGCCGCCACGAACGTCTCGTATTGCTGGATCGCGTGGCGCAGCTGCGAGGCCGCGGCGCGGCAGGCGGGGCTCTCGACGTTCGGCGCCGCCTGCCGCCATGCATGGAGCGCCGCGGCGACGGTGTCGGTGTGCTGCCCCGCCTCGGTCTTGATCAGCCCCGGCTTTTCCGCGAGGGCGGCGGCGATGGCCTGGCGGCCGATGCCGATCTCCTGTGCGCGCGCGTGCAGCTCGTGCAGCAGGCCCAGGGAGCCGGAACGCAGTACGGTGGCGTGGCGGTCCTCGCCCTGGGCGATCAGTGTCCAGCTCACCACGTCGAGCGCCATCTGTCGCCTTGCTTCACGGGGCAGGCGCCGCTCGAGAGGGGCCAATTGCGTCTCGGCCGCGCGCAGCATGCGGGCCAGGCACTGGGGCTTGTTCTGCGTCACCGCCTCGTTGGCGGCGACTTCGGCGCGGGCCCTGATCTGCGCGCAGCACGACGGCAGAGCGGCCTGTGCCGCCGCAACCAGTGTGTAGGCCTCGCCCAGCGGGGTGCTGACTCGATCCGTATCGGCGTCCCGAGGGAGGACCGAGGGGGCTGTCATTCGAGTCAGGAACTCATCGTCGTGCAGCAGATCGACGACGGCCAGCCGCTCCAATACGGGCAGTGCTTCGAGCGCGGCGGCCCACCCGTCCCGGCGCATGGCGTCGTCGCTGTCGCCGCGGCGCTGGTCGTACCTGCAGAGGCTGTCGTTGACGCGGACCAGGCTCGCGGCGATGTCGGCGGGCTTGACGGGCCGCGGGCCGCCGAAGAGGCGGTTGAGGATGGCGCGCCACCCTTTGGCTTCCCGCGCCTTGGGCTGTGTCGCCGCTCTGCGCAGCAACTGCACGGTCGCCGTCTGCCGCTGCTGGATCTCGCGCCGGAACCGCTGCTCGACGCCAGCGGCATCCGTGCGGCGGCTGTTCGGGCCGGGCGTCGTGGCGCGTACGGCGGCGGTGCGTGCCCCGACCGACTTGCCGGCGCGGGTCGCCGAGACGTCGATGGATTGCGTCGACGGGTGCTGCTTGCGCGCGTGCGTCGGCACGCCGGGCTGGACGGTCCCGCGGAGCTTCGATCGCCGGCTGCCTTCGGCAACGGGCGGCGGCTGTTGCTCGGTCAGCGCGCGCCCGCCGAGGGTCGTCCTCGACGTGCTGTCGAAGTTCGGGCGGTTGCCGGCGGGCATGGCGAGTTTCGGGCTGATGGGGGGCCGTTGCCGGGGAGGCCATCGTGAGTGGCAGCACCCGGCACTCCAGTTCCATGGTCGGCGGGCAATGAGCTTTCTCTGGGGGCGGCAAGGTCTTCCGGCACGCGATCGGGCTGGGCCATCACACCGTCCGGGACATCACCACCGATCTGCGCGGACTTCTCGAAGCGCCCCAGGTCGAGCACCACGCGTCGGAGGTCTCACACCCTGGGTTCGGGCGGCATGCGCTGATACGACGGCTTTGTGTGGGAGCTGTCGATACATTGAGCTCTGCAGGTCAGGGCTGAATCAGACGCGAAGTCGACTGAACGACGACCATGGAAATCTCGTGAAGGTGTGGTGCACTGAACACATCGACAATCACACCGGGTCAGGATTGCGCGCTCGCCATGTGACTGGTCACGGTGGCAATGAAGGCTCGCAAGCGATGAAGTCGCTTCAGATCACGATGATATCCCATCCAGATATCGCGCTTGGGTGGCTCCGCTGACAGGTGCAACCGGCGCAAGCCCGCCATCTGGTCGCCGACAACTCGCGGCAGCACCGCGATACCAACGCCCTGGCCACACATGCGCCCCTGCACATTCCGGTTGTTCGAACGCAGGACGGGCCTCGCATTCGGGAAGCTCTTCCTGAGCCAGGCGATATCGGGGAACTGGCCGGTCGAGGTGTCCATGGTGACGAGCCGAAAGCCGGCTCCATCGCCGTATATCGGCTCGGGAGAGTTTGCCGCGACATAGGCGCCATAGGGCAAGCGGATCAGCCGTCGCTGTACGACATCGGGTGTGTCGAACGGGACGATCCTGAAAGCGATGTCGGCCTCCCGCTGAGCGAGGCTGAACAGGCGTGTCCCCGTAAGAACCTCGACATCGACGTGGGGACACGCCCTGACATAGTCAGCGATGATCGGCGGCAGGACGTAGGCGCCAAACCAGTCGGCAGATGATATGCGCAAGCTACCCTGTAGCTTCTGCTCCTGTCCGGCAAGCCGCCGTTCCAGGGCCAGAGCGCCTTCTTCCATCTGTTCCGCCAGCGCGATGATGGCGGCGCCCTCTTCTGTCGGAACGAAACCGTCCGCAGTTCTCTGAAACAGCGTATGGCCGGTGGCCTGTTCCAGCGCCCGAAGGCGGCGCCCGATCGTCGGATGGCTCAGATGAAGCGCGCGGGCGGCGCCGCCCAGCGTGCCAGATCGCGCTACTGCCAGGAAAATTCTGACGTCGCTCCACTCCATTGCACCGACTCACAAAAATGAACGGAAGACGCACGATATTGTCAGTTTTCGAACAAATCCAATCCGCTAGATTCTCCTCACGCCGGTTCTGAATTGCGAGCCGTTCCCGGTGAGCCGCGCCGGACTACCCGGCGCTCGTTCCAGACGCCGAAAGGAGAACAATGGTGAAAACCTGGCTGATTACAGGATGCTCGACAGGCTTGGGCAAGCAGCTTGCCGAGGCCGTCGCCGGGCGTGGCGACCGCCTCGTTGCCACTGCGCGTTCCACTGAGGCCTTGCAGCCGCTATGCGATCGTTACCCTGATACGGTGCGTAGCATACCGCTCGACGTCACTCGCCCCGGCGACGCAGCAGACGCAGTCGCGCTGGCCGAAAGCGCGTTCGGTGGTCTCGACGTTCTGGTCAACAATGCCGGCTTCGGCTTCATCGGGACGATCGAGGAGGGTCAACCCAGCGAATACCGATCGGTGTTCGAGGTCAATGTGTTCGGCCTGATCGAGACGACCCGCGCCGCTTTGCCCACGCTCCGAAAGCGCGCAGGTGCCTGCATCGTGAACCTCTCCTCTGGGGCCGGCATCGCCGGCGCTGCCGGCTTCGGCTTCTACAATGCCACCAAGTTCGCTGTGGAAGGCCTGTCCGAAGCACTTGCGCAAGAGCTTCGTCCGTTGGGATTGAAGGTGATCATCGTCGAGCCCGGGCCGTTCCGCACCGAGTTCCTCGGCCGCTCGATCGGCACCGCAGCGCGGGAGATTCCCGCCTACACCGACACATCGCGCCGTGTGCGGCACTATCGCGAGACCAACAACGGCAAGCAGGCCGGCGATCCCGCCAAGGCCGTCGCCGTCATGCTGCAGGCCATCGATGCCGAGCATCCGCCGCTGCACCTGCCGATTGGCCCGGTCGCGCATGGGATCGCCGAGCGGAAGCTGGACTCCTTCCGCGCTGACATAGCCGCCTGGCGCGACCTCTCCATCGCGACCGATTTCGATGGAAATGGCTGAGGGCTCTTCCATGATCACCCTGTATGTGACCTACGCCGGGAACGCCGACACGCCGTTCGACCGCGAACATTGGATAAACGTCCATCTCCCGCTCGTGCGCGAATGTTGGGGGCCTTATGGGTTGGAGCGCATCGGCGGCTTCTTCCCCCAAGGCGACGGCGGCGGCCTGATCGCCATCGCGCCCTGCATTTTTCGCGACGAGGCAGCCATGGAGGCGGCGCTGGCCTCGCCGGAGACGGCGCGGGTAATGGCCGACGTAGATCATGTCACCGCGGTCAAGCCGCAACGCAGCTTGGCGATGCCGCTCTGAGTGGCACCCGTCATGCGCTACGAGGTCAGTCACCCTCGTGGCGGGCGCTGGCGCGGCGATTACCATGCTTCTGCCGAGGAATTGCACGCGGCGCCGCCCTTGTTCGGCGCTTGTTGTCCTGACGTATTCCCCAACTGAAAGGATCTCATGCATGAAGATCGGCTTTATTGGACTGGGCGCGATGGGACGCGCCATGGCGAAGACTCTGGCGGTCGGCGGGCATGACGTGCGCGCCTGGAACCGCTCAGGCGGGGCAGTCGAAGGCGTGACCAGGGTCGGGTCGCCGGTGGATGCCTTTGACGCCGACGCAGTGATGACGATGCTGGCGGATGATGATGCGATCCGCAGCGTCATCCTGGACCAGGATCTGCTCCAGCACACGCGCCCAGGTGTCGTGCACGTCGTCGCCTCAACGATCTCGGTCGCTTTTGCGCGAAAGCTCGTAGCTGCGCATGCGAGCGCCGGTGTCAGCTATGTCTCCGCTCCGGTCCTCGGCCGCCCCGACGTCGCTGCCAAAGGCCAGCTCAACATCCTCGCGGCGGGCTCCGCGCAAGCGCTCGACAGAGTGCGCCCCATTTTCGAAACCATCGGGCAGCGCATCTGGGACATGGGTAGCGAGCCGCCCACGGCCAACGCGGCCAAAATCGCCTGCAACATGATGATCGCCATGGCGATCGAAGCGATGGCCGAAGCAGTCGTGCTGACCGAAGCGAACGGTCTTGCGCGCGATCGCTTCTTCGAGCTGATACTCGGCACGCTGTTTGGCAGCCGCTCATACCAGGTCTACTCCGCCAACATCGCCAAGGACGCCTATCCACCAGGCTTCAAGGCAACACTGGGACTGAAAGATCTGAGGTTGGCCGAAGAGGCCGCAGCCGATGCCGAGCGCGTCCTGCCGATGCTTCATGCGGTCCATGGCCAGATGCGCAAGACTGTCGAGGCCGGCCTCGAAGACCAGGACTGGTCAGCCATGGCGAAGTTGACGCTGGGCCGGAGCTGATCGGACGGCCGTAAACGCGCCTCCATCGCACGCAGCTTCTCGCGCACTAGCAGCGGCACGTTACTGCGGATTCACGGTGGCAAAGATGGCATCGTAGGTGCCATCCCGCTCGGCCCATCGTCGAGCCTGATCGCGCTCGAGCAGGATCTCCCCTCGGGGATGATCGCCACGTTCAAGCATTTGCATCACCTGCCCGATGTAGTCACCGATCGGCATGGCGCGAGGATCGGCAACCTGTTGGGCGCCGGTCAGTTCCGTCTGCACATAGGGCGGTGAGAGCTCCAGCACTTCCACAGGGATCTTGCGGAGTTGATGACGCAGCGACGTAAGCCAGGAATGCAAGAAGGCCTTGCTCGCGCAGTAGGTTGGAAAACTGGCAAGGGGCAGGAATGCCAGGGCCGAGCTGGTCGCCATGATCGTCGCGTCCGGCTGTTCTTTCAGCAGCGGCAGGAAAGCCGCTGTCGCGCGCAGCACGCCCAGGATGTTCGTCTCGACGATCGCCTCGGCGTCGGCAGCGTCCCAGTGATCTGCGGTTACATCCTCACGCCGTGAAATGCCGGCGTTGGCGATGAGCACATTGAGCTCGGGAAATCTGGCGTGAACGTCGTCCGCGAGTCGGGCCAGCGAAGCCGGGTCGCCGAGATCCAGCGGCAAGCCGACGATGCCCGGACAGCTCGCTGTGATTTCGTCGAGCCTGGCTCGACGTCGCCCGGTGACGATGACGCGGTTGTCGCGCTCATGGAATGCCTCGGCGAGTGCGCGGCCGATGCCGCTGGTGCCGCCCGTAATCAGAATGGTATTTCCGGTCATCTTCATGGTTGTTGCCTTTCCATCAGGTTGTTCAAGGGAAAGGCCACGGCGACTCTCATGACTTCTGGCGGGGAATCTCCGAAAAACACGCACGCCTGGCCAAGCCATGCTGCGCGTGTTTGGTAGCGGGGAATCAGCCGAAGAAATGAAATGATGAGGGCATTACCGTGGCGCCTGTGCTCCGAGTTCCCTCTGCTGAGGCCCCGCTCGGTCTGGGCGCGTTGGATGACGATAACGCCTGCGGCAAAGCCATGAAGATGGCTGCGAAAGCGAATCTAGCGTCGTGGCCCCCCATCGTCAATCCGCCCTGACGGCACGGGTTCTTTGTCGTAAGCGCCGACGCATCGAGCGCGGCACCTGATCAGCAGGCTCATCGCCGAAGCGAATGACCCTCGATGCTTTTCAGATACGCAGAGAACATCTCGGCCATCGCATTGGCATAGGCTTTGATTTCCGCCGCGGTTCGTGGCGTTTCCGAAAACTGCTTGCCTGCCGTGCTGAGCGTCGTGGAGATCAAGTCTCCGACCAGGGCGCGGGTCGCCTTCGGTGCCTTGGGCAAGACCTCCTGCATGAAGGCCTGGAATATCCGATCTCCCGATGCCTTGGTCGCTTGCGTTTCAGGGGCATCCCGATAGAGCGGCGCGGCGTCGTTGAGCGCCACACGCATCTCGGCTTCCTCGCATTCCGATCGGATGAAGGCATGAACCAGGGCATGCAGCCGCTCTAGCGCCGGCTTGCGAACGTCCTCCAGGATGCTACGCAGCAGTTCCGTCGTCTGCTGCCACTCGTTGCTTTGTAGCCGGAACAGGATCGCGGCCTTGTTCGGGAAGTATTGATACACCGAGCCGATGCTGACCCCGGCTTTCTCGGCGACTCGCGCCGTAGTGAAGCGCTGCGCTCCTTCCTTCGCCAAAACCTGAGTAGCGGCTTCCAGGATCGCCGCAACGAGCTCCGTCGAACGGGCCTGCTGAGGCTGTTTTCTCGAGGAAATCTGCGGCTTGCCGCGGGTGGCCATGGTGCTGTGAAAGCGCAGCGCGCAATGCGAATAGTGAATGTGAGCATTTCGTCGCATACTCTCAACGCGACGAATTGATCGCATTTTAGCCGGGCGTCGCGGCGACGCTCAACCTCGGAGCGGACTTTCATCATGACCACCACACTGACTACTGCACCGCTGGCGCATCTGCTGGATCGTCTCTTCAAGCACGCCGATGAGGCGATCAGCCCTGCATTGACAGGCATCCCGCGCGAAGAGCGTGAGCGCCTCATGCGTAGCAAGACCGAATACCTCGACTTCTACGGGCGCCTGAAAGATCTCTGGCTACCCGTGTCGCGCGAGACAGGTGTGCTGCTCTACCTGTTGGCGCGTTGCAGCCGCGCGCAGCACATTGTCGAATTCGGCACCTCGTTCGGAATCTCGACCCTGCATCTGGCCGCAGCACTGCGTGACAACGGCGGTGGACGCCTGATCGGCAGCGAATTCGAGCCGTCCAAGGTGGCGCGGGCCCGGGAGCACCTGGCCGCAGGTGGCTTGGCCGATCTGGTGGAAGTCCGCGAAGGCGATGCGCTCGAGACGCTGGCGGTCGATCTGCCTGCGTCAATCGACCTGCTGCTGCTCGACGGCGCCAAGGCGCTCTACGCGGATGTTCTGGCTCTGGTGGAAAACCACCTGCGACCGGGCGCGCTGATCGTCGCCGACAACGCGGACTACAGCCCTGACTACCTGGCGCGTGTTCGCGCGCCTGGCAGTGGCTACCTGTCCGTACCGTTCGGCGAGGACGTGGAGTTGTCGATGCGGCTCGCTTGAGCCGACGCGCACGGCAAGTCACTCATTGATTCAGGCGATTCGATTCAGGCGATTCACCATGCACGTATTTTGCGATGTGGGTCGGCAACTTGCCAACCGTTCACGGCGGCACGGCCGCTCACGCCCTTCCAGTTTCGGTGCCCGCGACAAGGCGGCGTCGATGAAGGATGCGGAAGGTCAGCCCTGCCGCATGCGCAGGTATTCTTCGACGTCGACCGTCTCGAGGCCATTGCGCTCGTTGTAGGTGTTCGACTTGTCCCACCACATGCCGTCGCCGAGGGCGAAGGCTGCGCGATAGCGGGTCATCACGTCGCCGGGAGCCGCGGCCAGGTCGGCGCGGAGCTTGTCGAGGGTCCACTCGGTTTTCTGGAACTCGCGGCGGGTGACGCGCTCGACCACCTCCGCCAGCTGCCCGTAGGAAATCGTGTCACCTGCGACGTAGACGACTTCGTCCACGATACGCGGTTCGGCGAGCAGGATCTCCGTGGTGAGCTTCCCAACATCCGCTGGCGTAGTCACCGTGACCTTGGTGCTCCAGCCGCCGAGCCCATGGACTGTCTGGCGGTCGAGGTTGACCACGTCGAACGCCGGCTCAAACAGGAAGCTCGTAAACATGCCGGTGGAGACGATCACCCATTCGGTCTTCTTCTGACTACGCAGCAGCTCACGTACCTCGTACTGCTCGTCGAAGACAGGCTGCCCGCTGCCGCGCCCGACGATGTCGTAATCGACGCCGAACTGCCAGGGGAAGTACCGCTTGACCCCTGCCGCCAGGACAGCCCGCGTGATCCTCAACTGCGTTCCCGGACCGGCGACGAAGCCGGTGCAGTTCACTACTGTCCGGTAGCATCCGAACACGCTGCTCAGCGCCTTCTCGTCCGACGCCAGATCAAAGCCCATGATCTTCACGCCGAGCTCGCGCAACTCCGCCAGGTTCGCCGCATCCTGCTCGGACGGAGCGTCCACCATCTGCGGCGCGACGAGAACGGCAAGCGCCTCGTTCGCTGCACGGATCCGAGGCGCGAGCGCGCGCAGGACGGCCATCCCGAGCTGCCCCGCGCCGAGCACGAGGATGTCCCTCGAGTCCACTTTCGTGTTGTTCACTTCTGCTTTCCTTTGAATGCTTCAGACAGGGGACGGGATGTCCCCGGTTCCGATGGAGCGCATCAGGCGGCCTGCTGAGCTCTCTTCGCTGCCTGAACTGCCGCTTCCGCCTGCTGTCGGGACGCGCAGGCCACGGTCGCGAAGACCTCCCCCGTGGCCGGATCGACCACGTCGAGGGTCCGCTCGCCGGCGACGGGTTCCCCGTCGAGGGTCAGCCTTGATCCGAATCTCATATGAGCCACTCCAGTTGAATCACCGGCGTCTTCGACGTTGCCGAAGAGCGCCGCTGGTTGTCACGATTGTTCGTGAGCCGTGAGCCCGCTTCCGTGCTCGCGGATGATCCGCCAGCCATCGGAGGACCGCCGCCAGACGAGGCTCGAAATCGTGTGCGCGCTGCCGGCATGACCTTCCGCAGTGATGTAGGAGGTGACGAACTGCACGCTCATGACGGCGAGGTCGCCGGACACCAGCGTGCGCGGCTCGCCGACGAGGACGTTGGTGAGCTGCCGCATGGCAGGAATGCGCTCGTCCCAGATCGCCGCGTACTGAGCGACGTTCTGGTTGATGCGCCGCTTCGTGTCGAAGTCGTCGAAGAACAGCGTGCCGTCGGAAGACCAGTCGTAGAATCGTTGCAGGCGTCCCCGGAAATCGAACGGCTCGTCCGTAGTGTGACGCCAGCCGACCTCTACCCATTGCCTGGCGAGGTCGGCCAGGGTGCCGATGTCCCGATCCTGAGAGCCATCGTCGATGATGGATTGCTGCATGCCTGTTGCTCCTGAGCAAAAAGAGCGGTGCGCCATCCTTCGAAAAACAGATGGCCCCCGCTGTTGCACCCTATGTTGGCGTTCGGCATGGATCGGGATAAGACCGACGATTCTGATTTGATTATTCGATATGCATGAATAATCATTGCCGCGCACCCAGCCCGAAATGCCGTCGCGTCGACACCCGCACCTCGACGGGACTGACCCGTCCGAAGCGAGGATCTGTCGTTTGGATCGACTTCAGGCCATGGAGACCTTCACCCGGGTGGTCGAGGCGGGCAGCTTCAAGAGGGCGGCCGAGACGCTTCGCGTGCTCCCGTCGACCGTGACGAAAACCGTCAAGGATCTGGAGGCACATCTCGGCGGCCAGCTGCTGAACAGGACGACACGAGCCCTGAGCATCACTGATGCGGGGCTACGCTACTACGACAGTTGCAAGGCGATCCTGCGCGAGATCCAGGCTGCGGAAGGAACAGTCGCCACGCAGACAGGAGTGGTACGGGGCGCCATAAAGGTCGGCACGACTCCCTCGCTGGCACGGCATTTCATCATCCCGGCTCTGCCGCGCTTCACTGCCCGGTATCCGGATATCGAGATCGCCCTGCGCCTCAGCGACACCGTCGTCGATCTCATTCAGGAGGGCATCGACTGCGTCATCAGGGCAGGACAGCCTCGGCCGTCCACCCTCATCGTACGTCGCCTCGGAACGTTCCGCTGGTACGTGTGCGGCTCACCCCTCTATCTTGCGAACCATGGCGAACCCGCCAGCATGGCGGATCTCCGGAAGCATGTGGCGGTGGGCTATGCTGGCAGTACGGGCCGCTCGCCGAGCTGGACTTTCCTGCAGGGGAAGGATTTGCATTCGGTCTCGATGAAGGGGCATGTCACCGTCGACGACACCGATGCCTACGTCGCTGCGGGTGTCGCCGGGCTGGGTCTGATCCGCGCCGCCAGCTACATGGTGCGCGAGCCGTTATCCGACGGCCGCCTGAAACGGATTCTGTCCAGCCTCGAGGCCCCGGCCGAACCGATCTCCGCCCTCTACCCCCAGAGTCGTCACCTGTCGCCCGCCATCCGGGCCTTTATCGACTGGTGCGTCGAGGTGATCGGAGGAGAGGCAAAGAGCTGGTAGCCATCGACCTGAGCGACACTTTGAAGGGAGGCGGCTTCCGTCGCTCCACGAGCGAGGGGGCCCTTGAGATTGAAGGTCTTCATCGCCGGAGCGGCCTGGCAAGCCATCTCGGCGCGCGATCTACCGCAGGCGTGTCTTTGACGCCGAGAACGTCGAGCTCTGCGTGCGCTGGTCCATCATTCACCACTGCCGCCGTCATCGATTGCCGGCATCGAGCTCGCCCACCGCATTCGCAAGAGGGTGTCTCGCAGATCGAATCGAGCTTCGAGCTGCGGTGGATGGCGGCGCGTCAGGAGCCACCCACCGCACCTGCCGACCAACAGCTCGTTGCACCCGACTACAGAGGAGCGTCGGTCGACAGGCTCAACGCCTCCCACTCGGAGATACGCATCTCCATCGCACGCAGCTTCTCGCGCACCAGCGCGAGTGCATCGCTCCCGAGCAGGAGTTGCGGTGGAGGATCATCTAGCTCGATGAGCGACACGATGGCCCGGGCGGCTCTCTCCGGATCGCCGAGCTGCCGCCCACTGTTCTGCCGACGCCGCGCGCGGATCGGCTCGAACAAGGCGTCGTATTCGGGAATACTTCGCGGCGAGCGCACCATCGATCGACCTGCCCAGTCGGTGCGAAAGCTGCCCGGCGCGACTGCCGTCACGGCAATGCCGAACGCCCGCACTTCCTTCCCGAGAACTTCCGAGATGCCTTCCAGCGCGAACTTGCTCCCACAGTAATATGCGATTCCGGGCATCGTGATGAAGCCGCCCATCGACGTGATGTTGACGATACGGCCTCTGCGCCGCTGCCGCATGTACGGCAGGACTGCCTTGATCATCGCTACCGCGCCAAACACGTTGACGTCGAATTGCCGGCGCATCTCGTCGATCGACGACTCTTCCAGGATGCCTTCGTGCCCATAGCCCGCGTTGTTGATCAGTGCGTCCACCGGACCGACGGATGACTCGATGTCGGCCACTGCGGCCGGAATCTCATCGAATTGAGTCACGTCGAGGATTCGTGCACGCGCACGTTGCCCGTCCAATGCTGCGAACTGCTCGCGCGCCTCACCGCTGCGAACCGTTCCGATGACCGTGTGACCTCGTGCCATCGCCTCTACGGCAATCGCACGACCGAATCCGCTGCTTACGCCAGTAATCAGGATGTTCATGCGCGAGAATGCTATGCCGCTCACCGAGCTGTCAGAACGCACGAGACTCTGCAACACTTGCCTGATCCTATGAGAGCCCCCTCCAGACAACTGGTGTCGCTTCTCGATCGCCTGACGCCGCTGGAGGGCTACAACCTGACGGCTCTTCCAGGGGTGCGCCTGCTACGCTCGAATCGACCCTTGCTGCGTACTCCGGTCCTCTATGAGCCCGGCATCGTCATCGTCGGGCAGGGCCGCAAACGCGGCTATCTGGGCGAAGATGTCTACGTGTACGACGCCCAGCACTATCTCGCGGTATCGGTGCCTGTGCCGTTTACGATGGAAACGGACGCAAGCGAAGCCGAGCCGTTGCTGGCCATCTACCTGCAACTCGATCTGAACATGGTCGCGGAACTGCTGCTGCACGACGCGAGTGGCTCATTGTCCAGGGCGAGCCCGCAAGGCATGTACGCAACCCCGCTCGATGCAACGCTGCGCGATGCGGTGATACGGCTCCTTCAGGCGCTGGACTCGCCGCTCGATGCAAAGGTCCTCGGGCCGGCCCTGGTGCGTGAGATCCACTATCGCGTGCTCGCGAGTGAGCAGGGTGCATCGATGCGTGCTGCGCTGTCCGCGCGCGGACACTTCGCGAAGATCTCCCGCGCCCTGCGGCAGATCCACAAGCGGTACAGCGCTCGGCTATCGGTCGATGAGCTCGCTGGCACGGCGCGCATGAGTGCGCCCTCCTTCCACGCACATTTCAAGGCGATCACGCGCAGCTCTCCGATGCAGTACGTGAAGTCGGTACGCCTGCACCAGGCGAGGCTGCTGATGGCTCAGGCCGGCAGGACCGCCGCAGCGGCGGCTGCGGAAGTCGGATATGAGAGTCCGTCGCAGTTCAGCCGGGAGTTCAAGCGTCTGTTCGGTCGTACACCAACTCGGGAAGCGGAGCGACTGAAACACGCCTACGCCCTTCCCGCTCGACTCGTGCGCTCACGGTACGTGTCTTCACATTGATGTGGAGGCAGGCGAGGTTCGTGCGCAACCCTGGAGACAGCGTCGAAACGCGCCTACGCCCTGCCAGTGCCCTGACCGAGTGATACTTCAAGCGAAGTGAAGATCGTCGGTCCAGCCCATCATTGGCGCCACACTGATCTTCATTTTTCCTTCGCGCGCTTGCGCGCCCTTCCACGCACATTGTTCCGATCGCGGGAAACTCTGGTCCGCGTGCGTGAAGGAGGCCCGACACGGATACGACGAACGAACGCCTCTACGATCGCGCTGAACCTGTCAGGATCGTCGAAGGCCCGAGCCGCCAGCATGGCGCCATAGACCGCAGCCAGAAAATTCTGGGCCTCGATTGCGGGTGTGTCCTCCAGCCGCATCGAGCCCTGCCGCGCGCCGAGCGTCAGAACACGCTCGAGCCACGCAATGAGATCATCGAAATGTCCTCGCACGGCGACGCCCACTTCTGGCGGAAGACCCGGGAGCTCTGCGGCGAGCACGCCGGCAAGACAGAACGGCGCCGTCTGATCCAGGATGCAGCGTTCCCAATAACCGGTATAAGCGGCGAGCTGCTCCATCGCCACCGAAGTACCGTTCTCGAGCGCGGCGGTCTGCGCTCGAATAGCGGCCCTGCCCTGGTTGACGACCGCGACCACCAGATCCACCTTGCTGGGGAAATGGTGGTGGATGCTCGCTTTGCGGATTCCAAAACGCTCGGACAGGTCGGCGTAGCTGAAGCCGTGGTACCCACCGCTGACGATCAACTGGCGCGCCTCCTCCACGAGTTTCCCTGCAGTATCACTCATCGAGACACTCCATACGGACTACCTTCTGATAGGTCGGTATAGAGCGGAGTCTCGCACCTTGCAAGCGATCTTTCAGCGCGCCTGATCCGTGTGAGAGGCACTCCGTCCGCCGAAAGGGGGAGACGAAGGCATTGTTTGCCTACCTTCTGGTAGGTAGTTTATGCACCCTCGAATCACCCCAAACGTCGGAGAACTCAATGCAACCCACCTCTGTCGATCAGCGACTCACGCAATCTGCCAACCACTGGCTCAAGACTTACTACTTTACCCGGGGAGCGTTCTCGATCGGCTGGGTCGCTCTTGCCGTGACGATCGCCAGGAACGCGCCGCTACTCGCGGGGGCACTGCTCGTTGCGTACCCCGCCTGGGACGCGGTCGCGAACTATATCGACGCGAAGAAAAACGGCGGCCTCAAAGCCAACCCGAGTCAGACGCTCAACCTGGTCGTGAGCGCCCTGACCACCGTGAGCGTGCCGATCGCGCTCGGCGTCAGCATGAATGCGGTGCTCGCGGTATTCGGTGTCTGGGCGATTCTTTCCGGCCTGTTCCAGCTCATCACCGCGGTTCGACGCTGGAAGTCGTATGGCGCCCAATGGGCCATGATCCTGAGCGGCGCGCAGTCTGCCCTTGCAGGCACGTTCTTCTTCAAGCAGGCGGCGGGTTCCGCGATCCCGGATATCACCGCCATCGCGCCCTATGCAGCCTTCGGTGCCTTCTACTTCCTGGTCTCGGCGATCTGGCTGGCCGTCAAGGATGCCCGCTCCCGTTCGGCGCACGTCGCCACCTGAATCAACCCTCAAACGACGAGCGTCGCTGCTCGTCATCAACTCGAGGAGCAGCTCTTCGCGGTCGGGTATTCGGGCTGCTTTCCGAGCTCGCTGAAGGCCGCGGGGCAGCACCTCAACGTGAGGGTTCCGGCCGTTACGAGTGTCACCGCGACCGTGGGCATCGGCCCGCGATCGCGGGGGCAGGGGTCGGCATCACTGCCGATCTCGCTATCGCTCTGCCAGGCCTCGAGCGCGGAAGCCTCGCAGCGGCGATCAGCTGGATTGAAGCGGCTGGGAAATCCGTAACGTGGCGCCGGCCTGCCGCGCATCATGAGGCAGCGCCGAGCTCGCCAAGGAGCGCGCGCGGCGTCACGCCCGCAATCGTACGGAACTCTTCGATGAGGTGTGCTTGATCGTAGTAACCCGTCGCAGCAGCGATGGTTGCCCAGCTGAGGCGGCTATCCTCGCGGGCAGCCCGTAGCGCGTGACGGAAGCGAGCAAGCCGGGCGAACTCCTTCGGGCTCATCCCCACGGCGTCGCGAATATGCGACGGAGGTGCCGCTCGCTCACACCGAGGTCGACGGCGACCGAGCTCACGTTGGCGCTCACCAACCTTTCGGCGGCACTGAGCGCAAGAGACGCCTGGGTATCGCGCACCTCTGCGATGTTGAGACGCTCGGCGATCGCACTCTCCATGATCGCAACCGCTTCGGTCGCGTCGCTCACGCCGACCAGGCGATCGAGAAGACGCTGCACCGTTGCCCCACCCCACAGTTCATCGAGCGCGAGGACACACCCGGCGATTGCGGAGGCCGGAACGCCGAGCACCGCCTTCGACGCGCCGAGGTGAAGGCGCGCCGTCACGGCCCGCTGCCCGCTGCGGATGAGCTTTCGACGTACCGCCTGCTGCATGCCAAGCGCGTGTACATCGAGACTGTTTCGGGCCGAGGGCCCAAAGCGAACGACGATCTGGATCTCCGGACGCGGAGGCACGACGCGGTGACTGTCGCGGTCGATCTCGTCCCCGTGCATGAAGCAATTGTGCTGACGCGCATGACTGGCGCGCAAGCCTCGACGGACATGTCCGTTTCTTCCAATCCGGCGGATGCGCCGACGGCTACCTTGAGCGCATGAAAATCCTCGTTACCGGGGCAACCGGAAAAGTCGGAAGCCGCCTCATCAAACGACTTGCCCAGCGCGGCGCCCATGTGTACGCCCTCGTCCGCGATCGGACGCGCGCCGCTCACTTGCGCGAAGCTCGAGTAGAACTCGTCGAGGGTGACCTGCTGAAGGCCGATTCCCTGGCAACCGCGGTACGCGGGGTCGACGCCGTGGTCCACTGCGCCGCCTATTTCCGTGGCGCGACCGCCGAGCAAGCGCACGCCACCAATGACCTCGGCACGCGATCCCTGGCAAGTGCCGCCCGGGCCGCCTCGGTGAAGCGCTTTATCTTCACCAGCACCGGACTGGTCTATGGCTCGACGGGTGGCCGTCTCGCCCGCGAAGACGACCCCTGCGCGCCAACCGTTGCATACCCCATAAGCAAACTCGGCGCCGAGCGCTACCTCCTCGCCCTGGAAGGCCTCGATGTGCGCGTGCTTCGGCTGCCGTTTGTCTACGGTGACGGTGATCCGCATATCCAGGAAGTGATACCAGTGATGCGTGGCTTTCCACCTGCCCAGCGCATGTCGATCGGCCACCATGCCGATGTCGCGCAGGCTGTGTTCCGCTTGCTCGATGCGCCCTCCCCGGGGCGCCGCATTTACAATGTGGTCGACGACGAAGCACCCGACATCGCGACGCTGTTTGCAGCGGTGGGCGCGCCCCGGCCTGACGGCTCGGACGCAGAAAGCGCGCGCGCGTTCGATGTGCTACTCGACGGTCGCCGGATCCGGGAGGATCTTGGTTTCAGGCCCGAGTTCCCCCGGCTCGCAGACGCGATCGCCGCCGGCTGTGAATCTCGTCCAGCCGGGACCGACGGACACCGACTTGAATCCGGCCAATGGCAGTGAACTTGCCGAAAAACGAATCGCCGCCTGCCATCGCTCAGCCGCTACGGCATGCCGCTGGCGATGCTCGCGGTGAATCATCTCTTCGCCTATGCGGTCCGTGGCCACCATGACCCGAATGGAAGGCTTTATCTCTCAGCCAACTCCACAGCCTCCGTCTTCCACCGTCTGAACAGAGAAACCCCATGGAAAAGCCAACACTGCATGTCACACCCGGTTACTGGGATCGTCTTCTGGAGGCATGCACTACTCGCAAGCACTGAGAATTGGAGATCGCGTGGCAACACGCACCTGTCTGGACACAGCTGGGAGTCGCAGCACTGGGGCTTCCGGCGATGCGTATCGAGATCAGGGTGACGGCCATCGTTCCGTGAGCAGGGCGCCGATGGTCAGCATGCGGCTGGCTACTGGTCGATCGCGTGCTGCGGGCCATGGCGCGTGATCGGGAGACGCGTGACGGTCTGAAGGATGCTTCGATTGCTCCCCTCACGTTTCAGCTTCTCCTCGCCCGGCGGCTCGTGAGTAGCAGCTCCCACGGGCGCCACCCTGCAGGATGTTAAGTAGTTCCACCTGCCGTTTACGGTGCCGTGCGAATGGAAGGGCGTGCTCTCCGATCGGAGACTTCGCGCATACCCGAGCCCTCAGGCAGGAGAGCGGCGATGAAGACCGACCGTGAGATCGAGCACGATGTGACGGACGAGCTGCAGTGGACTCCGGCATTGGATGCCACGGACATCGCCGTGAAGGTCACCAACGGTGTGGTCATGCTGACGGGCTTCGTGAAGTCCGTGGACGAGAAATGCGGCGCCGAGCGAGCCGTGAAACGGGTGAGCGGGGTCCGGGCACTCGCAAACGACCTGCACATTCGTCTGTCCGAGAACGAAAATCGTACGGATCCGGAGATCGCGCGCGCAGTAGCCGATGCAATCGAGCATGAGCTGCCCCACTCGGCCAGCCACATCCGTCGGACTGTGCAGAACGGATGCGTCACGCTCGAAGGCGTCGTCGACTGGCAATATCAAAAGGGCAGAGCCGAGGCCGCCGTGCGCACTGTTCCCGGTCTTCGCGGCGTCGTCAATCTTCTGGCACTGCAGAGCAGACCCGTCGCGAGGGACATCAAGGAGCAGATCGCGGCTGCTTTCCGGCGGAACGCCCAGGTCGATTCCGACCACGTGCACGTTGACATCAATGGCAGCGAGATCACGCTCACGGGCAAGGTCCGTTCCTGGTCCGAACACGAAGCGGCCGCCGAGATCGCCTGGTGCGCACCGGGAGTGACGCAGGTCAGGAACCTGATCTGCGTCGGGCCATGAGCTCCTCGCCAGAGGCCGCGCTCTCCCGGTTCGTCTGGGAGACGCGTTACCGGGACCCCACCGCATACCCGGCGGAGGTCGATCTGGCTCACACGTGGAAACGAGTGGCGCGTGCGGTGTCGGAGGTCGAGAGGAACCCGTCCTTGTGGAACGAGCGCTTCCTCAATGTGCTCAGCGATTTCCGCTTTCTGCCTGGCGGGCGGGTGCTGGCCGGAGCCGGGACGCAGCGCAAAGTCACCTTGAGCAACTGCTTCGTGATGGGACTGATCGACGATTCGATCGACGGCATCTTCCAGGCACTGAAGGAAGGCGCGCTCACGATCCAGCAAGGCGGCGGCGTCGGCTATGACTTCTCCACGATACGCCCCCGCGGCACGCGGGCGCGAACGAGCGGGGCGACAGCTTCCGGCCCCGTCTCGTTCATGTACGTGTGGGACGCAATGTGCGGCACGATGCAGGGAACCGGTGCTCGCGGCGGCGCCATGATGGCGACGTTGCGATGCGACCATCCCGACATCGAAGCCTTCGTCGATACCAAGCGTGCTCCGGACGTTCTGAGCCACTTCAACCTGTCGGTGCAGGTCACCGAGCAGTTCATGCAGGCGGTGATGAGCGACCAGGAGTGGCCGCTGATGTTCCCGGACCCGGAAGGCACGATCGAGCGGACGTGGAGCGGTGGACTTGCTCCGGTACCCTGCCGCGTGCATCGCGTGATCAGCGCCCGGGGGCTCTGGAGGCGGCTCTGTGACGCCGCCTATGACTGTGCCGAGCCCGGCGTACTCTTCGTCGACCGGATCAACGGCGACAACAACCTTTCGTACTGCGAGCAGCTCACCGCTACCAACCCCTGTGGCGAGGAGCCGCTGCCGCCCTACGGCTCCTGCAATCTGGGATCCATCAATCTCGCCGCCTTCGTGGTCGACCCCTTCACTGCGACAGCCCGGCTCGATGAAGAGCGCATTCAGGATACCGCGCGGCTGGCCGTACGCTTCCTGGACAACGCGGTAGAGATCTCGACATTTCCGCTGAATGAGCAGCGTGAGCAGGCGCGCCACACACGCCGTGTCGGGCTGGGGCTCACCGGCCTCGCGGACGTGCTCGCGATGCTCGGTCTGAGGTACGACAGTGAGCCGGCACGGAGCTCCGCCGCCCACGTCATGCGAATCATCAGGGACTCGGCGTATGAGGCTTCGGTGGACCTTGCCCGCGAGCGAGGTGCGTTTCCGGCGTTCCGCGCCGAAGCATACGTTTCACGTCCATTCATCGCGTCCCTGCCGCCGCCGCTTCAGGCCGAGATTGCACGGCATGGCACTCGCAACAGTCACCTGCTCGCCATCGCGCCCGCCGGATCGATCAGCCTTCTTGCTCGCAACGTCTCGAGTGGCATCGAACCGATGTTCGGCATCGAAACTCTGCATCGGGTACGACAGGCCGACGGCGGCCATCGTAACTTTCAAGTCACCAACCACGCATATGCCGAGTGGTGCGCTCGCCAAGGCGGAAGCGGCGCTGCCAAGCCGGGCTTCTTCGTCGAAGCAGACTCGATCGCGCCACGCGATCACCTGTTGATGCAGGCTGCCATCGCCCCATACGTCGATGGCGCTGTATCCAAAACCATATCGCTGCCTCGTGATTTTCCAATGGCGAGCGTCCCCGAGATCTTCGAAACGGCGCACCTCCTGGGCCTGAAGGGCTGCACCGTATTTCGGACGGGATCCCGTCTCAGCACGATCAGACGCAGCGGGAATCGCGCTGCGCTGGAAACCATGGCTGCCGAGTACGGCCGCACGAGCGGAAGGGCGGAAGACTGAGGCCCTCCGCATAACGACGTAATTCGTACGCGCATGCGCTGATCGCGCAGATGTGCAAAGCGAGCAAGGATCGATCTCGAGCCTTTCGATCACACGACAAGGAGACGACATATGAGTCTGGTACGTTGGGAGCCGTTCTCTGGAACGGACGAGTTCTTCAACCGGATGATGCCGAGCCTCTTCGGGCGCTGGCCCCGGGTCAGCCTGCCGACCGATGGCCAGGGCCGACTCGAATGGGCGCCGTCTGCCGACATCAGCGAGACGGACAAGGAGTTCCTCATCCGCGCCGAGCTGCCTGCGGTCAGGAAGGAGGATGTGAGGGTCACGGTCGACGAAGGAATGATCACCATTGAAGGTGAACGCAAGCAGGAAAAGGAAGACAAAGCGGAGAAGTATCACCGCGTGGAGAGCTTCTACGGCAAGTTCTCACGAAGCTTCTCGTTGCCGGACAACATCAGTGCCGATGCTATCCGCTGCACGAGCAAGGACGGTGTTCTGGTGGTTCATATCCCCAAGACGCAGGCGGCCGACACGAAGCCCAGGCAGATCAAGGTCGACTGATTCCGGCCCTGTCCCGCGCCTGCCTGGCACGACGCAGAGGCGCCAGTTGACTCTGGCGCCTCCTCGTGATGCGGGAGCGATCGGCTCGTGCCGGCCGGGAATCACTCCACCAGGATCAGCGACGCTGACTGATCGACGTGGTGGATTCCGCCCAAACCACCTGGGTCATTTCTTCTGCAGGGAGCGCACGTGCTCCGTCAGCCGCGCGATCATCTTGTCGGTTTCGGCCTTGGGATCGGGGCTGTTGACATTCTGCGCGTAGAACTCGAAGCCCCAGACGGGCATGTCACGGGAGCCATGCGGCGGCAATGTCTTCGTGCCATCGATGATGCGGCGGACCTGCTCTTCCGGGAACTTGCCGCCGTTGCGACGGGCAAGCCCTGTGATGTCCGGAACCATGATGCCGAAACTCGGAGCGACTACTCCATCGCCGCGTCCCTTGTCGCCGTGACAACTGGCGCAGAAGCGGTGGTAGAGCTCGGCACCCGAGTAGCCGGAGTAATCCTGCGCGTGCGCGGCAACGGTTGCGACGATCAGGAGAACCAGGGCAATGAGGACCGCAAGGGCGACGTGGCGGGCATGTGGCTTCATGGGAACCTCCAGTGCGGTCGAGCTTCCCGCCTGCCCGTCGACACACCAATACGCAGTAGCGCCGGGGCGTTACGCACAAGCCCCTAGCACGATCGAGATCTGCGCTTCAGCGGCGGGTGTGGGGTCATGTGTGGCGTTGCGGCTTCGGGTTTGCGGCTGCTGCTCAGCACTCGGCCTGCCAACACCTCTCGCGCCGAAGTCCTCGCCGGTCCGTGCTCGAGCGCTACGTAGTTGCGCGGGACTGCTGAGCGCACTTGCGTATGGCATCGGTCGCCGCACACGCCGATCATCCGCAAACACAGTGGAGAGCCACCATGTTGCTGAAAGAAATCTGCACACCAGACGTCGTCTTTTGCGATCGCCGCACGAGCGTGCTCGAGGCGGCCCGGATCATGCGCAAGAAACACATCGGCGACCTCGTGGTCGTCGACGACCCGGAGGACGCCTGTCTGCCGGTCGGCCTCGTGACGGACCGCGACATCGTCATCAAGGTCCTCGGCGAGGAGCGCTCGGCCTCGACAGTGACGGTGGGCGAGATCATGTGCGCTCCGATCGTCGTGGCGAGCCACAATGAGGAAGTCTCACAGGGCATCGCGCGCATGCGGGCGCATGGCGTGAGGCGCCTTCCCATCACCGGCCCTTTGGGGAAACTCACGGGAGTCGTAACGCTCGACGACCTGTTGAAGGAGCTCGCGAAGACCACCAACGCGCTCCTCGACATCGTGACCCAGGAGCAGGACCACGAGCGGCGTACGTGTCGCTGATCCATCTGAGGCCGCTGGGCCGCGAGCAAACAATGAATGAGGCTCCGTAGCCTTCGGGCGCATCCGGGTACGTGACGGAGCACTGGACTGCCGGATCATCCCGGCCGACAACAACGACCGAAGGAGTTGCAGTGAAGCGCGTTGCGGTGCTGACGAGCGGTGGGGATGCGCCCGGTATGAACGCCGCTATTCGCGCGGTAGTGCGTATCGGCGCTGCGAAGGGCCTGGAGGTCGTCGGCGCCCGCCACGGATTCACGGGGCTCATCGCGGGGGATTTCATCGACCTCGGTGCGCGAGAGGTCGGAGGCATCATCGACCGAGGCGGCACCATGCTGGGCAGCACGCGGTGCGCCGAGATGAGGCTGGAATCCGGTCAGGACGCGGCCATTCGGCAGATCCGCCAGCATTCCCTGGCCGGGGTGATCGTGATCGGCGGCGACGGCTCCCAGGCGGGCTCGCTGGCCCTGTCCCGCAAAGGCGTTCCGGTCGTTGGAATCGCATCCACCATCGACAATGATCTGCCCGGTTTCGATATCACCATCGGGGCGATGACCGCCCTCGATACCGCCCTGCAGGCCATCGACCGCCTGCGCGTGACCGCCTCCTCGCATCAGCGCGCTTTCCTGGTCGAAGTGATGGGGCGGGATTGCGGGTTCCTCGCGCTGATGGCCGGGATCGCCGGCGGTGCAGAAGCCATCGTCGTGCCGGAGGCGGAGAGCTCGCCGGCGCAGGTCGCCGAAGAGCTCCGGGATGCACACCGACGCGGCAAGAGCCACGCAATCGTCGTCGTTGCCGAAGGGGCTCGCAGCAATGCAGATGCGCTCGCGCATTACTTTCGAGATTACGCCGAGCATCTCGGCTTCGAGCTACGGGTCACTCGCCTCGGTCACATTCAGCGCGGCGGCCCTCCCGGGGCATTCGACAGGTTGATCGGAACCTTGCTCGGCGCGGCGGCAATCGACTACTTCGACTCGGACAACCACGGCGTTCTGCTCGGTATCGCCGGAGGAGCGGTAGCCGCGATTCCGCTCGCCGAAGTCGCCAGAGGAAACAAGCCATTGCCCCCTGGGCTGCTGCAGATGGCGGCCATGCTCGCGCGGTGAGACGGGCAAGCCACGACGATCTCCGGTCGGAGCTCGGGAGCAACACCACCATGATGGCTGCGCAAATCTTCAAGGATCGCCGCGCAGCGGGCGCTCAGCTCGCTCGCGCAATCAAAGTGGCCGATCTGAAAGGCCCATTGCTCGTGCTGGGCCTTCCCCGCGGAGGTGTCCCTGTGGCACATGAGGTGGCGCGCACTCTGCGTGCTCCGCTCGACGTGATTGTCGTACGCAAGATCGGCATGCCGGGCCAGCCGGAGCTGGCTGCCGGCGCGCTCGCTGCGGGCGACGTCCTGGTTCGCGGAACGGGTCTGCCTGCCCTGGACTCACTGACGTTCGAGCGTCTCGCAGAGTCCGAACATGCCGAGTTGCTGCGCAGGGAACGCAAGTACCGGAGCGGCGGCGCGCCGCGGAACCTTTCGGGGCGAACGGTGATTCTCGTCGATGACGGGCTGGCGACCGGCGCCACGATGCTTGCCGCCATTCGCGCGGCACGAAAAGGCGGAGCGACCCGGGTCGTGGCGGCTGCCCCTGTGGCGTCCGACGAGGCGGTGTCTCTCGTGGGAGCCGAGGCGGATCGGCTCATCGTGCTCGAAGTGCCCGGCCGGCTTTCCTCGATCGGCGAATGGTACGAGGACTTCACGCAGGTCGGGGACGCCGAGGTCTGCGAGTTGCTGGCCCGAGGACGCTCCGCAAATCCGCGTCCCGGCAAGCACAGGTCTCGAGCCTGAAGGCAGAACGCGTCCTCAGTGATCTGGCCTGCGACCCTGCCCGTTGCCGGCACGCCCGCTCCATCACCGCGAAATGCGGCCAGCTGGGGCGAGATCCAGAACACATGAGAGGCCGTCAGGGGCGAAGCGTGGATTCGATGACCTGCTCGCTGCGAATGGCCGCCGCGATGTTCTGCAGCTCGCCGGCAACGCCGTAGAGCACGTCATCGAGCGAGAGCACCCCCACGAGCTCGCCTCGCGGACCCACCACCGGCATGCGCCGCACACCGATTCGCCGCATCTCCCGGAGGGCGTCAGACAGGGAGTCCTCTGCATCGACCACGACAGGCTGACGCGTCATGATGTCACCGACCGTCAGAGATTGAGGATTTGCGTTCTTCGCAACGACCGAGACCACGATGTCACGGTCGGTCAGAACACCCGAGGGTCTGAAGGTCCCTTCCTCCAGACCAGGCTCCACCACGATCAGGTAACCAATGTGCTTCTCCCGCATCAGCAGTGCGGCGTCGGGCAATTCATCGAACTCGCGCACGGTGACAACGTTACTCTGACAGAGCTGTCCAACATTCATGACCGATCTCCTCTTCAGATTTGGGGCACGCAATCGGCATGCCTTTGACGCACGCCTGGGTACTATTGCCCGGCGGCCCCGATGAAAGGCCCCGCGGATGTCCCGGCAGCTGACTGCTCCGCCTGCGCGACGCATCGCTTGACCGCCACGAAACTGTCGGGGCTCACGGATATCGAGTCGATTCCGCACTCCACGAGGAAGCGTGCGAACTCGGGGTGATTGCTGGGGGCCTGGCCACACAGGCCGACTTTCACCCCCGCGCGGTGCGCCTCGTCGATCACACGCCGGATCATCCACTTCACCGACGCATCCTGCTCGTCGAACAGGCTCGCGAGCTCCTCGGAGTCGCGATCCACGCCGAGGGTGAGCTGGGTCAGGTCGTTGCTCCCGATCGAGAAGCCGTCGAATCGCGCGGCGAACTCCCGGGCCAGTATGACGTTCGAGGGAATCTCGCACATGACGTAGACCTGCAGTCCATCCCGCCCGCGCTCGAGACCGGCCTCCGCCATCACCGCAAGCACGCGATCCGCCTCAGCGGGTGAACGGCAGAAAGGAATCATGACGATCACGTTACGGAAGCCCATCTCTTCACGCAGCCGTCGAAGTGCGCGGCACTCCAGGATGAAAGCCTCGCGATACCGGGGGGAGTAGTATCGAGATGCTCCCCGCACGCCCAGCATCGGGTTCTCCTCTACGGGCTCGAACTGGCGACCGCCCATCAGGTTGGCATATTCATTGGATTTGAAGTCACTCGTGCGCACGATGACGGGCCGCGGGTACTGGGATGCCGCGATGCGTGCCAGGCCTCGCGCCAGGCGATCGACGAAGTACTCCGTACGATCTGCGTAGCCCTGAGTCAACCGCTCGATCGATTCCTTCGCCTGGACGTCCCCGATCTCGTCGAAGTGCACCAGCGCCATCGGATGCACTTTGATCTGCGTCGCGACGACGAACTCCATGCGCGCCAGGCCGACTCCGTCTGTCGGGAGCTTCCACCAGCGCAACGACGCTGCCGGGTTCGCGAGGTTGAGCATGACTTGCGTGCGACTGGCCGGGATCCGGGACACATCCAACTCTGCAACGTGGATGTCAGCGTGCCCCGCGTAAACAAACCCCTCTTCCCCCTCAGCGCATGACACGGTCACATCCTGCCCGTCGTGCAGCACGCGAGTGGCATCACCAGTACCGACTATCGCGGGAAGCCCGAGCTCGCGGCTGACTATCGCGGCGTGCGACGTGCGTCCGCCGTGGTCGGTAATGAGCGCCGTGGCGCGCTTCATCACCGGCACCCAGTCCGGGTCGGTATTGGCCGTAACGAGAATTGCCCCATCCTGGAAGCGCCCGATATCAGCCGCACTCTCGATGAGACACACGCGACCGGTGACTGCGGCGTCGCCAATGCTGAAGCCTGTGGCAAGCCGCTTCCCCTTCATGCCTATGCTGTAGGTGCGCAGCACACTCTGGTCGCGGCGTGCCTGTACCGTTTCCGGACGCGCCTGCACGATGTAGAGGGCATCGGTCTCACCATCTTTCGCCCACTCCATGTCCATCGCCATCCCGTAGTGGCTCTCAATGACACACGCCCATCGGGCCAGAGTGAGGATCTCCTCCTCCGTCAGCACGAGCGCGGCGCGCTCTGCCGCGGAGGTCGGGACATTCCGCGTCGCACCTTCTGTCGGCCCGGCGTAGATGAGCTTGCGCGCCTTCTCGCCACGCTTCATCTCGATGATCGGGCGAGTCGCGCGATCCGCCAGCAGCGGCTTGAACACAACGTACTCGTCCGGATCCACGTTGCCCTGCACGACGCTCTCGCCCAGGCCCCAGGCCGCATTGAGGACCACCGTCCGGTCGAATCCGGTTTCGGTGTCGATGGAGAACATGACACCCGCCCCAGCCAGATCCGAGCGCACCATCTTCTGCACGCCGATCGAAAGCGAGACATCGAAGTGGTCGTAGCCTTTGGCGGCTCTGTAGCTGATCGCACGATCGGTGAACAAGGATGCGTAACACCGCCGGCATGCCTGAAGCAGGGACTCCGCACCGCGCACGTTCAGGAAGCTCTCCTGCTGTCCCGCGAAACTGGCGTCGGGTAAGTCCTCGGCAGTAGCACTCGAGCGCACGGCCACATCCGTAGCGGGGCTGCCGCAGCGCTCCGAAAGTTGTGCGTAGGCTGTGCGAATGGCGGTCGCCGTGGCGGCCGTCCACTCGCCGCGCAGAAACGCTTGTCGAATCCGGCTGCCCGCCTCGGCCAGTGCAATCTTTCCTGCGCCGAGATCTGCCAGCGCCGCGGCCATCAGCGGCCTCAGAGCATTCGCCTCGACGAACTCCTGATAGGCACTCGCCGTGGTCGCAAACCCGGGCGGCACATTGATGCCCTGACTCTGAAGGCTCCGGATGAGCTCCCCGAGGGAGGCGTTCTTTCCGCCCACGCGACCGACATCGTCGCGACCCACATCCTCGAACCACAGGATCGTTGCGTCATTGGCTTTCATGCGAAGGGAAGCTAAGTCTGCCGTACTGTGATGCCCATACGTAGTTCGACCGAGTTCTCGTGCGGCCGCTCAGCAGTACTGCGTATTGCCGCTCGATGCGCACGGATCGACGATCCAGACGCATTTCAGCGGACGCGGGCGGGCAACATCCATGCAACCGAAGATCGACACTACCCTTCTGAACGCGGGCGACATCGCGCGCCTGCGCGAGGACTTCGACTACTACGACCAGAACGGCAACAGCCGCATCGGTTACGACGAGTTCAAGCGCTTCCTGAATGCACTCGATGCCGGCATGACTGAAGACGACTGTCGCACTGGCTTCGCCGAGATCGACACCGACCATGACGGCGCGATCGAGTTCGAAGAGTTCGTCAACTGGTGGGGGACACCATGAACGCCCGATCCGTCTTCTTCTTCCTGACTCTGATCTCGTGCAGCCTCTCGCCTGGCGGCGTAGCGACACCAGCGCACGCGGATGGGGAGGCCTGATGACTACCGCGACAACCAAACCGACGAAACAGAAGCCGTCCAGGCGGACGAACCGCGCCTCGATACCCGAGGAAGCTCGAAGCGTCACGCCGCCGAGCGCCACGGGAGCGCATCGTGCCACGTTCATGGATCCCGAACGCCGCACCGCGATGATCTCGGAGGCCGCGTACTACTTCGCCGAGAGCCGCGGCTTCGAGCCGGGCCACGAGCTCGATGACTGGCTCGCCGCCCAGGAGCAGATCGACGCGGCGCTGGCCATCGGAGTGCTTTGAGAGACGACCTGTCGATCCGAGAGGCCTCGGCGATCCGCCCGCAGCGCCCACGCACTCGCTCCGTCGAAAGAAGTGGTATACAAACGCCAGGACGAGAGCCTGCGTGAGACCAGGCCCGACCTGCCGGAGTTTTTCCGAGCAGGCCGTCCGAGGCAACCAGATGTTGCAATCCAGTCCCGGACCGACTGCGCGGCCAGCGCGCCCGGAGGACGCCGGTCAGCTGGCCGAGATCTACAACCACTACGTTCTGACCAGCACCATCACGTTCGAGGAGGAGCCTGTTTCAGCCTCGGAGATGGCCGCGCGCATCCGCGGGATTCAGTCCCTTTCTTATCCTTGGCTCGTAGCCACCGCCGCGAACGACCTGTTGGGATATGCGTATGCCGGCAAGTGGAAGGCTCGAGCCGCGTACCGGCACGCGTCTGAAATCACAGTGTATGTACGTGCCGGCCAGGAGCGCTCGGGGGTCGGATCAGCGCTCTACCATCAGCTGCTGCCGGCTTTGAAAGCGTGCGGGGTACACGCTGCCATTGGTGGCGTAGCGCTACCCAACGATGCGAGCGTACGCCTGCACGAGAAGTTCGGTTTCGAGAAATGCGCGCACTTCCCGGAAGTGGGGTTCAAGTTCAACCGGTGGATCGACGTGGCGTACTGGCAGCGGCTTCTCTGACGCCAGGGGAGCGCCCCTGAATCGACGCGTGTAGGGCCGGCCAGAGTTTCTGGGGTTTGACCCCAGAAACTCCCCGTGGCCTTCCTGGCCACGACTCCCGGCGAACCGTTCACCCGCGGGGAAGGCGCATTCCGGCCCGCACGGTCAGAACGAAATGCGCACGCCGGCCGTGTAGTAACGCCCGATGGTGTCGTAGAGCGTCGAGTTCGTCTGGAATCCGACCAGCTGGCTCGAGGGGAGCAGCGGGGGATCCCGGTCGAACACGTTCGCCACGTTCACGTAGAGCTCCGGCGCCCCACCAGCGGTCTCCAGCCGATAACGCGCGCCGACATCGACCGTCACGATGCTGCCGATTTCCGCGAAACGCGGGTCGATATCGCCAGGCCGATACGTCGTGTTGCGCTTGCCGCCACCGATGTAGCGTGCGTTGACGTTGAACCCTGCCGTGCCGAGGTCGACATTGGCGGAGCCGCCCACGACCCACTTCGAGTAACCCGCGGTGATGTCGCCGACCCGATCGTTGTAGTTGGCGCCCGTTGCGTTGGGCACCGTCGTCGACTGCTCGAGCAGGCGGGTACCGATCAGGCGGAACGAAGTGTTGGCACCAAACAGCTCGGTGCGATAGCTCAGGTCCAGATCCACTCCCCGGGTGCGCTGCTCGCTCAGGTTCATCGTCGGCAGGCGGATCAGGGTGAGCTCGCCGTTGGTCCGATCCAGATTGGCGCAGTAGTCCTGTTGCCCCAGCGCGCAGCGATCCACGGTTTCCTGCGCACCCACCGAGGCGAGCACGTCGTTGATCCGGATGTCGTAGTAGTCAAATGACGCGCCGAAGCCGCTCAGCCACGCGGGCTGGTACGTGAAGCCCACGGTGGTCGTGTCGGCCTCCTCGGGTTCCAGGTTCGGGTTGCCCGAGATCGCGGTCGTCACGGCGATCGAGGTGTTGTTGTTGAGAGGATCGATCACGATGGTTCTCGGAGCGGTGCTCGCGGCGGTGAACAGGTCACCGATACCCGGTGCGCGAATGTCACGGGAGCGAGTGGCACGAAGCAGCAGCTCGTCGATCGGCCGCCAGGTCAAGCCCGCCTTCCATGTTTCCACGGTGCCGCTCTGCGAATAGTTGGTCATGCGGAAGGCGGCATTGAGGTCCAGTGAACGGGCCAGGACCGCATCCTTGGCCAGCGGCACCAGTATCTCGACAAAGCCCTCTTTCACGTCGTAGCTGCCGTGGGTCGGCTGGACATTGCTCGTGGCCCAGCCACCCACGTCCCCGATGACCGAGTCCGGAACGGCGCGCACGGCGTCATACTGCGCGATGCTCTGCGAGATCGGATCCGACAGGATCTCACCCTCGAGCTCACGCCATTCAACGCCCGCGCCCACGGCGATCGGGCCGGCCCAGGACGAGAAGGGCTCGCCATTGATGTTCGCCGCGACGGTCTGCTGCCGCATGATGTTGTAGTTGCGGGGCTGTATACCGTTGCCGTGGATGTAGTCGAGAGCCGCGGCAGACGCCGAATTCGCGCCGAACGGATTGAGCGGCACGCAATCGCCGTAGGCCGCCGGATTGACGAGTGCGCTCTGACAGACCACCGTGCCGTTCGGTGACACCACGGCGTCGGCCGCTCGATACAGGCGGTCCAGCAGGATGTTGTTGCGATAGTCGAGCCGGAAGGTGGTCCGGCCCCGCTCGTAGTAGGTGTCCCAGCGCCAGGTGTCGCCGAACTTTCCCTGCAGGCCCGTCACCACATCCCACGCCTGGTAGCCGGAGTCCAGACCGATGTGGCCCCAGGACCTCGACACGATCGGCAACGCAAAACTCTGGACACCCAGGTCCGTCATCCGCTCCTGGATCGACGCCGGAATGAAGGGATTGCCGCTGAGGATGCTGATCGGCTCGGCGCCGAAGAAATTGGGCAACGTCTGGTTGTACTGCGAATCGGCGCGGGCAAAAGTCGTCTGCAGGAAAGCCTCTACGCGGTCGCTGACTTCGAGATTTGCGTGCCCGAAAAAGACCTTGTTGTCCATGGGCGTGCTGAAGTTCAGCACGTCGCCGATGAAGTTGCCGTCGCCGCCGACCTGCAGGGCATTGCTGCGCAACGTGCCGTAGTTGAACGGCAGGGGCTCACCATTCGCGCCGAAAGTGATGCCCTGGCCCGGCGTGACCAGCGGGCCGGAGATGATCGCGCCACCATAGGCCGCGTTCGGCTGCGTGACGCCGCAGGCAACGGTCTGACGGGGGTTGGTGGGCGACATGTTCCCGGTCGTGACGCCCGGGATCGGCACCACCGCGCAATGCTGGTTCGCCCAGCCGCGGTTCGCCTGGAAGCCGGATTCCGAATGGCGCCAGTCGAAGGAGCCGATCAGGTGCAGGCGGCCATCCATGAACGGCGCACCCCATGCCAGGGCGCCCCGGTAGGACTCGGCGTCACCGCCGTGGGAGGACAGACCACCATTGATGTCCGCCTTGAAGCCTTCGAAGCGCTTGTCGAGAATGAAGTTGGTGACACCTGCGACCGCGTCCGAGCCGTAGGCAGCGGACGCGCCTCCGGTGACGACGCTGACATTCGAAATGAGCCCCTGCGGCAGCAGGTTGATGTCGGTGTTGCCTGCAATGTTGGCCGGCACCAGACGGCGTCCGTCCAGCAGCACCAGATTGCGGTTCGTCCCAAGATTGCGCAGGTTCAGAAAGCTGCCGACGCCGATCGTGCTGCGGCCGCCGATCGATTTCGGCGTAGTCGAGCCTGTCATCGACGGCAGCGTCGCGAGCGCCTGGGAAATGGACTGCGGATTGTTCTGCAGCAGCTCATCCTGCGACAGTGACGTCACCGGCGTGGGCGACGTCATCCCTTCGCGGATGATGCGTGATCCCGTGACCGTCACTTCGGTGAGCGCTTCATCCTCCTGTTGCGCCTGGGCAATGGCAAGCGGTGCGCCGGCGAGCACGGCGGCAACGGACACGGCGACCCGCGACGAAGCTCCCGCGAGGCGCGGACTTACTGGACGATACATATTCACCCCTCTTATTGACTTGATCTATTCGTCAGTATCCTGACGATCTGTGTTTTAATTTGACACGCATTGGTCAGTACACTGACTATAACCTGAAAATCGGCGTTGATAGCCCCCTTTGCGCGGCGGAGGCGAACCGCTCGATGAAACAGTCGCGGCTAGTCTCCTGCGTTGGACGGCCGCATGGAGAATCGCTCGAAGCGATCGAGGATCTGATGGGCGGTCCCGGCCGGAACGACCGTCTGCGGACCGCGGTTGCAGACCACATTCATCGGGAAGAAAGGCGGGCCATCGAGAGCGCCTTCAGCAGTTTCACGGTTTCCGGTTTGACTTCCGGCGGATGGGTGGCCAGGAATACGCCCTGGGCCCAGTCCAGTGGCGTACGGCCCTCCCGATCGGCGGCATCCAGAGCGGCGCCCTGCGCCACCAGGAAGCGAATGATGTCATCGGAGCCGCGATTGGCCGCCCCGTGAATGGCCCGAAGGCCCATCGAGTTCTCCGCATTCACGTCGTTGCCGAGCGAGTGCGCGAGCTTGACGGCTTCGAGCAACGCCTCCGGGCCCTCATCGAAGGTCTGGGCGACGGTCCAGTTGACACCGGCCGCCGCCATCAGCGGCGTGGTGCCGGCGAAGGTGGGGATGTTGGGATCCGCACCATGCTCCACGAGCAGTCGCATGACGGTGGTGTCGCCCGAGAACGCAGCCCTCAGAAACGGTGTCTGGCCCGTGAAGTCGACCCATGACAGGGAGCCCAGGCGGTTGATGAAGCGTCGCGACGGCGGATACTCCTTCGTGCGCACGTTCGCGTCGGCGCCCTGTTCGATCAATGCTCGTATCAGCTGCAGCGCGCTGTCGCGATCCACGCCGTTGTCACGCGTTGGCCCCGGAACATCGATATTGCGCAGATCGACCGCAACGTAGAGCGGGGTATGGCCGTACCAGTCCGTGGCCTTCACGTTGGCGCCACGCTCTATCAAGTGGCGTGCCACCGGGATCTGGTTGTTCATGATCGCGATGAGCAGCGGCGTCACACCGTTGGCGTCAGCCTTCTCGAGGCTCGCGCCCGCATCCAGTAGCAGCCGGACGGTCTCGAGATGCCCTTGACGGGCTGCATACAGCAGCGGCGTCTTCGCCCCCGGTACCTGCTCGCGACTGCCGCGCTCCGGTATTCCGCCGCGGATGATCCCTTTCCCCTTCGACCCGGCCCCACCGGGAAGGCGCAAGCCACCGGCCGCCTGCGCGCGCGTCTGCGCATTCACATCAGCGCCCCGATCGATCAGCAACCGGACCACGGACGCGTGACCCTCCCGCGCCGCAATCATCAGCGCTGTCTGCTGATACTCGGGGTCGGCCTGATCGACGGTGGCGCCCTTGTTCAGCAGGGCGGTCACCACGTCGAGACGACCGCGACGCGCGGCCAGCATCAGGCTGCTCTCTCCTGCGTTGTCGGTTGCGTCCGGATCGGCGCCCGCGCCCAGCAGCAGACGCACGCTGGCAACATCGTCATTCTCGATGGCGAGATGCAGCGGTCTCAAGCCATACCGGTTTGCGAGGTTCGCGTCCGCGCCCGCGCGCAGCAGCAGGCTGGCCAGATCCACGTCCTGCCTGCGCACGACCCAATGCAGTGCCGGCGTTCCGTCCAGGCTCTGCGCATTGATGTCCGCGGTTTTCTTGAGCAGTGAGCGCACGGTTTGCATGTCGCCCGCGGCAGCCGCTTCCGCAATCGGGCTGACCGCCGTTGTCTGGGTCGACATGGCGCTCGCCGCAGTCAGCAGGAGGAGCACGGCACCGGGGATGCGTTTCACGCTCGTACTCACTCAGATATCAACGGTGCCGGTGCTGTCACCGAAGGACTGCGCCGGAACATCCAGCTTGTGCAGCATGGCCAGCTGCAGGTTCGACAGCGGAGCTTTGTCACCCACCTGAATGTGACGCCCGCCCTTCAGTTTGCCGGCCGCGCCACCGGCCATGACGATGGGCAGCGGCGTATGGTCATGCTGGTTGCTGTTGCTCATGCCACTGCCGTAAAGCAGCAGCGAATGATCCAGAAGATTGCCCTCGCCGTCCGGCGTCTTCTTCAGCTTGTCGAGCAGATACCCGAAGGTGGCCGCGTGGTACCGATTGAGCAGCGTGAGCCGCGCAATGTTGTCCGCCACGTTCGAATGATGCGAAAGATTGTGGAAAGGCTCGCGCACGCCGCTGGCCGGATAGACCGCATTGCTGACTTCCTTCGCAAACATCAGCGTCGACACGCGGGTGATATCGGCCTGCCACGCCAGCACCTGCAGGTCGAACATCAACTTCACGTGCACATCGAAATCATCAGGAATGCTGACAGGGGCCGTGGGTAACGCCAGACCCGCCGGAATCTGCCTGGCCGCCAGCTCGATCCGCCGCTCCACTTCGCGCACGTCCGTCAGGTAACGGTCCAGACGCTCCCGATCGCTCGCCGGCAGCGTGCGCTTCAGCGCGATCGTGTCTGACAGGACCGAGTCGAGCAGGCTCTTGGCCTGCTCGCGACGCGCGGCACGCTCCTGCGCAGTGCTGCCGTCGCCGAACAACCGCTCGAAGATCACGCTCGGATTGTTCTCCATCGGCAGCGGCGAAGTCGGCGACTGCCAGGAGATCGTGTTCCGGTAGGCGCAGGAAAGACCGGTGCCGCAGCTCAGGCTGCTCTCCTCGATCGACAGCTCCAGTGAGGGCAACGGCGTGTCCTGGCCGAAATGCCGGGCAGCGACCTGGTCGAGACTGGTGCCCAGCTTCGCCTCGGCGCCGACGCCGGGCTCCGCGCCGGTCAGGAACACGGCCGACGAACGTGTGTGGTTTGCGCCGGCGGACGCGTCCTTGCCGTACGCCAGCGGCAGCGTGAGGCCGCTCACGATGTTGAGGCGGTCGCGGAAGGGCTCGAGCGGCTTCAGGATGTCTCCAAACTCGAAACCGGTGCCGACCTTTGCCGGCGTCCACTGGCTCATCACCGCACCATGCGGCACGTAGATGCAACCGAAGCGTACGCGCGGTGTCGCCGCCGCGGCCCGGGCCACGCCAGCCGGAATCATCGACTCGAGCAGGGGCAGCGCGAGCGCCGCGCCCGCGCCACGCAGCAGCGCTCGCCGGGAAACATGACGTCTGGTCAGGAAGTTCATTGCAGTAGCCCCTCGCGACCGGGAAATGGCCTCAGACCGGCAGCAGCTCGATCCCGAGCCCTTGCGGGTCCCGGAATCTCAACCCGGCACCCGGCTCGATCTTCGCGCCGAGCTTCGTCAGCTCCGCGCTCAAAGAAGCACGATTGAACGGTTGCACCTTCACACCGATGCGATCGATCGCAGATTCCTCACCGGCCTGCGCCCTCTCGATGAGCAGCCGGGTGCCGACGATCTCGAACCTTGCGCCACGCGCATCGCTCGCCGCTTCCGCACCGAAGAACCGCCGGTAGAAACCCAGCGACTTGTCCAGGTCCGCAACGCGCAACACCACTTCGCTCAGGCCGATCGGCTCGACCAGCGCGTCGCCCTCGACGAGCTTGCCGGCAGGCTCGGTCGACTTGGCAAGCCCCCCAGGCACGCTCAGCAGCTGGAACCCGATTCGATCCGGATCGGAAATGATACGGCGGCTGGCGGGCAGACCCAGCGACTTCAGCTCCGCGTCCATCGCGTCCCGGTCGTAGTCCTCCACGAGTGCACAGAAGTGATCGAAGAAGCTCCTGGTCTGGTTTGGCCTGCTGCCGAAGGCGATATAACCGACGCCCATCGTCACGTAGTAGCGCAGCGGCAGCTCCTTCTCCTTGTGCACCTCCGTGTTGAAGACCCGGCTGTGGAACTTCGCGGCAACCGTCACGTCGGGAACGACGCAGCCCATGTGCTCCAGCCCTGTCGTGCGCAGCGGCAGCTGCGAGCGACCCAGACTGCTCGCGGGCGCGTCCTGGGCCAGCGTCAGCGCAGGAGCGATGATTGGCAGCGCTGCAAGCCCCATCCCACCGAGCACGGCACGACGCGAGAGCGCGACACGCACCTGCTGAATCTTGGTCGCGGATTCGTTCTTCATCAGTCGCGGGTCCCCCTGAGTGATTGAGTGACATTGACACGAAGGGATTCGTCCGTTGGCTGTGCGGCAGCTTCGGGCTTCGTCCTCATCTGAAACGGCACGCTGTTGACGACACCGAGCACCAGCGATGTGAAGCGGTAGCCGTCGCGCCTGGAGTCCTCCACGATCTTGCGGACGGCTGGCTGGTCGTAGTGCTCGAGCCGCCGACCCAGCGCATACTTCAGCAGCTTTTCGCTCACGTTCGTGACGAAGGAGTCCGCACGGGACAACAGTGCCGCGCGCAGGTCGCCCACTCCGTTCACCGCTGTGCCATCGGCGAGCTGATCCTTCGTGTTCACCGGCATGCCGGCGTCCATGTGGCGCCACCGCCCGATCAGGTCGAAGTTCTCCAGCGAGAAGCCGATCGGATCCATGATCTGGTGACAGGACGCGCAGGTCGGGTTGGCTCGATGCATCTCGAGGCGCTCGCGCACGGAGGTTGCCTTGGTGGCATTGGGGTCCTCCGTGAGATCCGTTTCCACCCCGGGCGGCGGCTGCGGCACCGGTGCGCCGAGCAGACTTTCCATCACCCACGCACCGCGGATCACCGGTGACGTGCGGTTGCCCACCGAGGTCACCGTCAGAATGCTGCCCTGACCGAGCAGACCGCGCCGCGGAGAATCTTCCGCCAGTGCCACGCGCCGCATGTAGGTGCCGCGCACGTTGTCGATGCCGTAGTGCTTTGCCAGACGCTCGTTGAGGAAGGTGTAGTCCGTATCGAGCAACTCGACGATGCTGCGATCCTCTTCGAGGATGCTGGCGAACAGCATCCGGGTCTCGCGGGCAAAGCTGTCGCGCAGGTTATCGTCGAAGTCGCGATCCAGCGGTTGGGCATTGTCCAGATCACGCAGGTGCAGCCACTGGCCGGCGAAGTTCTCCGTCAGCGCGCGGGCGCGCGGATCCGCCAGCATGCGCCGCACTTGGCGTTCCAGCTCGCGCCGGTCGCTGAGCTTGCCTTCGCTCGCGGTCTTCAGCAGCGCATCGTCCGGGAGGCTGCTCCAGAGGAAGAACGACAGGCGGCTCGCAAGCTCCACATCGCTGACGCGGTAGATCGAGCCGTCGGGAAGGTCAGGTCGTTCGGACTCGATGCGATACAGGAACTGCGGATCGACCAGGATGCGCGAGAGCGCCTGCTGGATGCCTGCCTCGAATCCACCTTTCTCGCGACTCTCGGTGTAGAACGCCAGCAAGGTGTCGACAGCAGGATCAGACGGCTGCAGCGGGCGCCGGAACGCCTTGCTGGCAAGCCGCGTGAGAATGCGCTTGGCGCAGGGTGCCTCGGCCGCTGCATCGTTCGGCTGGCAGACAAATATCGCGCGCCGACTCGGCGTGTCGCCAGGTCCGCCCGGGTTGAACGGCCCCTGGATCGTCACGTAGTCCACATCATCGTGCTGCGGGGCGGCTCTGGCGTACAGATCATCCACCCCGTCCGTGCGAAGCGTGTCGAACATCGCAATCGTCAAGGTCTGCGGACCGGCCGGAACGTTGATCCGGAACTGACGCGGATCGGTCATCTGCACCGGCGCGCCGTTCAGTGTCATTTCGACCCTGCCGGACGGCCAGTCACTGCTGCCCCCTCCGAGCTTGGCCCTGTCGACGGTGGTGATACGGAACTCGTATTCGCCATGCAGCGGAAAATTGTGCGTGAAGCGCATGCCTCCGCGTGTGCCCAGCGGCAGGCCCTCGACATGTTCCCGCTGCGCGCCGCTGGGCGCCCGGTACCTGACCAGTGTTGGCGCCATAGCGCGGTCGCCCACCGCCAGGCGGCTGATCTTCATGGCCGCGGAGACATAGCTCTGGATGAGTGTCGGCGAGACGCTGAGCACATCAGCGATGTTGTCAAAGCCCTCTACCGCATCGTCCGCCGGCAGCAGCGAGGATGCGTCCACCTCCACTGCCAGCAGATCGCGGATCGCATTGGCGTACTCGGTACGGTTCAGGCGGTGCAGGGACTTGCTGCCGGGATTGGGGTGCTGCCGTGCCGAGGCGTCAAGATGCGTCTCCAGCTCCCGGGAGAAGGCATCAATCGTGCCACGCTCCGGACGGGGCTCGCCGGGCGGGGGCATCATGCCCGTCCGCATCTTGCGGACCACCTTCTCCCACATCTGGGCGTCGGCCGGGATCGCCCCAGGATCCAGGCTCTCGAGCATCAAGCCACCAGCCCAGTCCACCGTGTTGTGACACTTCACGCAGTACTCATCCAGTACCGACCAGTTCTGCGGTGAATGCCCCTGCAGGGGAGCGGGGTGCGCGACAGCCTTCTGGACGCCCTGCGATGATGCCCCCAGCGCAACGGGAGCTGCTGCTGCGAGGCCGGAAAGAACCAGCACCAGAAGTGTATCGATTCGAGCCCCCCGGCATTCGACGACGTTTCGCATAGAGATCGCGCGGAGCGAATCTGCTCGATGTCACTGTGTCCGGCCGGAGCGTCCTCGCAAAAGGGCCGCCAAAGTAGTGACAAACTGTTAGTTCGGCTGCTCGCGAAGTGAGAAACAACTGACCAGACACTTCCACGTCGCTGAGAATGCTTGCTGGACAGCCATCCGCGCAGCGCTATACTCCTCCGCGGTCGCGTCACTCGGGCACTCGCCGATGCCGGCAAAATAGCGCTTCAGACGCACTCTGCCGCCCTCCATCTTTCATGGCCGAAGCCACACCCGAGCAAATCAAGAAGCATCTGGACAGGCTGCTGACGTCGGACGCGCTGTCCAAATCCGGCACCAGTCGTCGTCTGCTGAGCTATCTGGCACAGCGATCCTTCGAGCACGGGGACGATCCCAAGGAAATTGAGATCGCCATGGAGGTCTTCTCCCGGGACGCATCGTTCAATGGCGCCGAGGACTCCGTGGTCCGCGTCGCCAAGCGTGGACTGCGTCAGAAACTGCTGGAGTTCTACGCGGGGCCCGGCAAAGACGACGAGGTGATCTTCGACCTTCCAAAAGGCGGGTACCGCCTGGCCGTCCACGAGAACAGGCGCTCCGAGCCGCCGTCGGTACCGGTCGCGGACAGCAACGCCGCATCGGACCCGCCGGGGCCAGCGTCTGCTGAAAATTCCGGTCGCAGTGATCGGTTCCGGCACCTGCGCCGGCTATCCCTGTTTGCCCTGCCCGTGCTCGCCATCTCCCTGGCCATCTCCCTGGCCGCCAACTTCAGTTTCTGGCGGAACCAGGAGCAGCAGGCACCCGAAGGCCTGGAGCCCTGGATTCAGGCGAGCTCGCTCTGGGCCGGCGTCATCGAGGAGAAGCGGCCGCTGATGCTCGTGCTGGGGGACCTGTTCATGTACACCCAGGCGGACCCCGTAACCGGGCGAACCCAGGTAGTGCGCGATCCCCAGATCAATTCCAGCGACGATCTGCGTGCCTTTCTTGCAGGCAATCCGTCCCTTGCGGCACAGAGGGGATTGCGTTACTCGACCGTGGTACAGAAGAGCACGGCACTGGGTACGGTTGCGCTGCTGCGCGTCCTGGATCGTCCCGGACGGCGGATTGAAGTGCGGGTCCAGGAAGAGCTCCTGGCCGACGACATTCGCACCAACGACATCATCTACGTAGGTCCCATCACGCGCCTGGGCCCACTTGCCAGCCACCATCACGTGCAGTCTCGCTACCGCTTCGATCCCGCCACGGCCGGCATCACTGACGTGGTTTCAGGAAAGGTGTTCGTCCCCGAAGGAGAGCGAGGCGCGCACTACAAGGACTATGCGCTCGTCGCGCGCTTCCGCGGTCCCGCCGGCAACAGCATCACGCTCTTCACCTCTGGAGGCCGGAATTCAGGGTTGCTGCAGGTGATCCGCACCTTCACCTCCGAGGAAGGGCTGCAGGATTTCGAACGTCACCTGAAAGCCGTGTCCGGCAGCGCGACCAGCTCATTCGAAGCGCTCGTCGCCGTATCAGGATTCAATCAGACGGGGCTGGGTGCCGAGCTGCTCGAGCTGCACAGCTTGCCGGTGACCGCTGACGAAGCTCGCGCCGGTCAGGACACGGATCAGGGTGAATCGAAGTGATCCGGCCTCGCCTTCTTCAGATGCCCGTTGAGGCAGGGCTGTCATCGACGATCGCAAAGGTGCCCCGTGGTCCCACGAGGAACGGCATGGCGCGCCGTGCGGCCTCATCCACTGTATCCGGGGGGCTGGCGGCAGATCGGCCCGGTACCGGGCCCGTAGAACTGTCCATGGCGCAGCACGGTGCCGCCTGCCGAGATCACCGCATTCTCGTGTGCCTCGATAACGGAGCCGCCGGTCCAGGCGATACTCTGGGAGGGGAAACCTGAAGCGTTCGCGCTCTGCGCCGCAGCCAGCAGGTTCCGCGTCCCTTCGCTGCGGACGCGACTATTCGCCGCCTGGAATTGCGATGCGCATTGAAGGTTGCTTTCCTGCGTCTCGAGGCGAGGGAGAGCCGTCGTCGCAGCTCGCTGCCGCAGCCGCGGCCTGGTCCCACTGGATTTCGTAGCGCGCACCCCGGCCCGCTCCCGTGAGCTTCAGCACGCCGGCGCCCACGAGCTCCGCAAGATCTCGTTGTGCGGTGGCCGGGCTCGACTTCGTGAGATTCACGTACTTCGCGTTCGTCATGCCACCAGCGAATCCGCCGCGACCCTTGTTGAGCAGCAGCTCCACGACCTTACGCTGACGAAAGAATCGCCTCAGAAAGGGTGCACCGACCTTCCCTGGATCAGCCCGCTCCGATCGCATCCGGAAGCGGTCCGCCTTCCGGCCATTGCCGCATCAGCTCTGCGCCATGCCCACTGTCCACGAACATCTCCACGCCACTCACGAAGCTCGGGTCGTCCGATGCCAGGAACACGACCGCTCTGCCGATCCAGCGCCCAGTGCCGCGCGAAGTTGCGAATCGTCGCCTGGGTCGCGCCGTACACGCTGAACCCCGGGCAGCGCTCGCCGCGTGCGCGTGCAGCTCGTCAGGATGATCGACGCGCCATCGGGCGGAAGAGGCAGCGCCTTCTGAACCGTGAACAGAGTGCCCTTCACGTTGATGGCGAAGGTCTCGTCGAGCGCCTCTTCCGTGATCACGCCGATCTGCTGGAACGAGCCGCCGCCCGCGTTGGCGGCCAGGATGTCGATCTGTTTGCCTGCCGCTGGACCGTGTCGTACACCGATCGAGATCCGACAGCTTCGACACGTCACTGCGGATGCCGACGGCACCCGCGCCGATCGCCTCGACCGCCGCGCTGTTCGGGCGAATCGCCACTGCTGGCTGAGGAACAGCGCGCGGCGCGACCTGCCGCGGTCGCCTTTCCGTGCCGGCGGCAGTCTATTGGGCCATGGTCCAAAGGCGCATGGCATCGTGCTGTGACAGCGTTTCAATGCCGCACGTGTAGCTTCAACCTCATGTCTGTGCGCAGGACACTCAACCATGTCTACCTCCACCCAGAATCTGCAGCGCCCCACGAAACCCCTTGCGCTGAAGCCGCAGACGCAAGCGAAAGCTTCCGTATCGGCTGCGCCAACCGCCACCGTGACCGCAGTCGGAATCCCGGTGCTGAAGGGCGGAGAAGTGCCGAAGGCGCTGGCGTTGAGTCGTGAGCGTCTCGGCGCGGCCGGCTTCACCGCCGAGCCCGGCTCGACCCTGACGATTCCGCGCGCCGACGGCCCAACCTCCATCGCGGTGGGGCTGGGCGCAGCCGAGGGGCTCGACGCGGCACGCATCCGCGAAGCCGCGGCGGCGTTCGCGCAGGCCGCATCCGCGCAGACGCGGCTCGCCTTTTCGCTCGAAGGTGTCGAGAAAGTCTCCGCTGAAGCAGCGGCACAGGCCGTCATCGAAGGAATTCTTCTCTCACGCTACGAATACGCAGGCTTCGGGCGCGAGCCGAAAGGCAAGGCGGTGGAAGAGGTCGTGGTGGTGGTGGATTCCAGGCACCACGCGGCGGTTCGCAGCGGCCTCGAGCGCGGCCAGGCGTATGCCAGGGCCACGATACTCGCACGTGATCTTGCCAACACGCCGCACAGTCACCTCACTGCCACGCAGATGGGTGAGCTCGCGATGAAGCTCGGTGCCGAGTTGGGCTTCGAGGTCGAGATATTCGACGAGGCGGCTCTGCAGAAGCTCAGCTGCGGCGGCTTGCTCGGGGTGAACGCAGGTAGCGCCGAGCCGCCCTGCATGATCAAGCTCACCTATCGCCCGCAGGGCACGTCCACGGGCAGTCTGGCGCTCGTGGGCAAGGGGATCATGTACGACTCCGGCGGCATCGGCCTGAAGCCCAACGACAACATCCATGCGCGCATGAAGAACGACATGAGCGGCGCGGCCGCGGTGCTCGCAGCCATCGCAGAGCTGCCCGAGCTGGGGTGCCCGACCACGGTGACGGGCTATCTCATGTGCACGGACAACATGCCCTCCGCCACCGCGCAGGCGCTGGGCGATGTGATCACGACTCATGGAGGGAAGACGGTCGAGGTGACGAACACCGACGCGGAGGGTCGCCTCGTGATGTGCGACGCGTTGGCGCTCGCGGCAGAGGAGAAGCACGATGCCATCGTCGACATCGCGACGCTCACCGGCTCCGTGATGCGCGCGCTCGGCACGGAAATGGCCGGCCTGTTCGGTAACGATGATGCGCTCATGAGTCAGGTGAAGCACGCGGCCGAAGCAACCGGCGAGGCGGTGTGGCAGCTGCCTCTGCATCGGCCGTACCGCAGCGTGCTCGATTCCGACGTGGCTTCGATGCGCAATGCCGGCCCCACGGGCGGCGTGCAGCCTGACGGCATCGTGGCCGCGCTGTATCTTTCCGAGTTCGTGGGCGATGTGCCCTGGGCGCATGTGGACATCTGCGGCACGGCGTGGAACGACAAGGATCAATCGTGGCGACGAGCGGGCTGCTCCGGCTTCGGAGCGCGGCTGCTGGCCGAGCTCGCGATGAGCTTCCGGCCGAGCACTCCGCGCGCGCGCCATTGATCGCACGGCAGGCCAAGTGCTGGCGCCGCCGCGCGGTGAAACCGCGGCGGCGCCCCATCCCGTCACGCCGCATTATCAAGAACTGATTGCAAGCCCATACCGCAATTGCTCCATTACCGTCAGCAATACCGTGCTCTAAAGTGGTTGCCGTCGATCAACGGATTCAGATCAACGGATCCAACAGGAGCACATCATGTCCACACCCAGGACCTGGCTCATTACGGGCGTCAGCAGCGGCTTCGGTCGCGAGCTGGCCGCGCAGGTTCTCGCGAGCGGCAGCCGCGTCATCGGCACGCTGCGCAATGAATCACAGCGAGCCGCTTTCGATTCGCTCAATCCCGCTCTGGCTCACGGCGTTCTGCTCGACGTGACCGATGAACGGCGCATACAGCGCGTCGTCGAAGAAGCAGTCTCGCAGCACGGCTCCATCGACGTGCTGGTCAACAACGCCGGTTATGGCCTCGAGGGCGCGATCGAGGAAAGCAGCATGGCGCAGGCGCGGCATCAGCTCGAAGTCAATTTCTTCGGTGCGCTGGCGTTGATCAAGGCCGTGCTGCCCGGCATGCGCAAGCAACGCTCCGGCCACATCGTCAACATCACGTCGGTCGGCGGGCTGCTGGCCTATCCCGGGGTCGGCATCTACAACGCCAGCAAGCATGCGCTGGAGGGCCTGACCGATTCGCTCACGCAGGAGGTCGCGCATCTGGGCATCCGCGTCATTGCGGTCGAGCCCGGGCCGTTCCGCACGAACTGGGCCGGCAGATCGATGGTCCGCGCCGCAACCCGCATCGACGACTATCAGGCGAGCGCCGGTGCGACGCGCGAAGCGCTGGCAAAGCGCAACGGCAGGCAGGCGGGAGATCCGGCCAGGGCTGCCGCCGCCATCCTCCGCGTGGTCGCCTCGGACGCACCGCCGCGCCGGCTGGTGCTGGGCGTGAGCGGATTCAAGCAGGTGGGCGAGAACCTCAGTGCCCGCCAGGCCGAGCTGGTCCGCTGGGCGGATGTATCGTTCGGCGCTGATTTCCCAGCGGGCGAATGACCCCCGCGCGCGAGCCATCAGGTTCCCGCGCTGCTGCTCGTGTGGCGACGATCCTGAAATGCGGGCACGTCTGCCAACGCGTACGTAGAGCGCTGGCCGGTTCGGGCATCGGCGGAATGGCGGAGACGCAGGAGATGCTGGACTTCTGTGCCCGGCACGAGATCGTCAGCGATGTCGAGATGGTGCCGATTCAGGCGGTCAACACAGCCTTCGAGCGCCTGGAGAAGAACGACGTCAGGTATCGCTTTGTGATCGAATGGCATCGCTCGGGAAAGATACCGGGTTTGCTGCGGCCGGGTAGTCGCAGAATGGCAGCGCGGGCGTTCGCTCGCATTGGGTATCTCTTTGGGGGGCGGTGCCCGCGGAGGGCGATGGCGGCAGTGTAGGATTGCACTTCCGTTCGATCGGCGGCCTGGCCGGGCGATGGCCTCGAGCCACTGTGTTCGATCGATGGGTTCCAGTACCCCTCCACCCCAAGAAGACGTTGGAGCACCCGAATGCGCCAGGACCACCTGGACGGACTGATCGCCTTCGTGACGGTGGCGCAGGAGAAGGGATTTTCGGCGGCGGCCGTGAAGCTCGGCGTATCGCCTTCGGCGGTGAGCCAGACCATTCGCGTCCTGGAGCAGCGGCTCGGGCTGGTCCTGTTCAACCGCACCACACGCAGCGTCAGCCTGACCGAGATCGGTGAACGCTATCTGGAGCGGATAGGCCCGGCGCTGGATGAGCTCGCCGCAGCCTCGCGGGATCTGGGCAAGGAAGCGGACCACCCGGCCGGCCAGTTGCGCATCAACGTGCCGCGCGCCGGCTACCTGATCGTGCTGCAGCCGGTGTTGCGTCGATTCATGGACGCCTATCCCGACATCACCCTGGAGGTGCGCATCGAAAACCTGCTGGTCGACATCGTGGCGCAGGGATTCGATGCCGGCATCCGCTTCGGCGAGCTGGTCGAGAAGGACATGGTCGCCGTTCGGGTCGGCCCTCCGATCAGTGCGCAGATCATCGCCTCACCCGACTATCTGGCGCGCCACGGCACGCCCGCGCACCCGCGCGATCTGCTGGCGCACGACTGCATCGGCTTTCGCCATGTCACCACCGGCCAGATCGAACGATGGGAATTCGCCAACGGTGGGGAGAAGTTCGACCTGGTGGTGAAGGGACGGTTGGTGCTCAACGATTCGGAAGCGCTGGTGCGTGCGGCGATGGACGGGCTGGGCATCGCCTACATGATCAACGGCTACATCGAGCGCTTCCTGGAGGATGGGCGCCTGGTCCGCCTGCTGCCGCAGTGGAGCCCGGCGTTTCCGGCCCTGCATCTCTACTATCCCGATCGCCGGCGCGTGCCGGCCAAGCTCCGCGCGCTGATCGACTTCCTGCGCAAGGAACTGGCAGGGCCGCCGTCGCTCGATGACCTGATCCTCTAGCTGGCAAGCTCCGGAGCCGTTCTCCTGGCCCCCTCACCTGTTCCCTGCTGGCCTGCTTCACGCGCGACACGCACTTCTTCCACCAGATGATGACGCCCGTCACGCGCGGCTCGGCGATCCAGCCCTCAGGCGAGCTCGATGCCCACCGGCTGCTCGTCGTGTGACGGCCCAACATCCGCCGGCGCGTGCTTTGCCTCTCGGCGCAGCCGGAGCGGCCACTGCCAGTGGTCGCTGTCCGGATCGGCCAGCTTCTCGAAGTGTCCGGAGACAGCTGCGATCAGCGCGGCGTCCGCAATCGGGTCGAGACCCTGATAGGGGTGGCCGTTGTAGCTGTCACGATAGGTGAGCACGGCTTCGACCCTCTGGTCATTCGCGCTGAGGATCGTCCGGATCCGGTCGCACTCCGGATCCTGCCCGGCCGCATCGCTCAGGGCGTAGCGAATCGCCAGCGCGATGGCGAACTCGAGAGCCGGCGTGGGAATGCCGTGCTTTCGTGCCAGCGCGATGCTGCCCAGTATGCGCTCGCGTCGCTGCAGCTTGCGCAACGGATCGCGACCGACCCGTCTGCAGGGATCCTTGAAGGAAGAGCGGCAGCGCTCGACGAACGGGCGCATCAGCGTCGTGATGACGGCTTCGAGCTTCGGGCTCTCACGCAGCAGCGCCGGCTGGATTTCCTTCTCGATCAACTGCCGGACGAGTGCCATGACGCGCGCGTCTCCCATGCCACGCCCGATGGTCGAGTGCCCCAGCAGGCTCGAGTACCAGGCGACGATCGCGTGTGTACCGTTCCAGAGACGGTTCTTGACCGTCTGGATCTGCGCGATGTCATCGACGGTCTTCACTTGCCGCAGGTGACGCAAGACAGCCCCGCCGCCCTGCGCATACAGCAGCATGTCCGGCTCGCTGTTGAACAGGATGAGATGCAGCTTGCTGAGTGCCGTCGCGGGACCGGAGGCATGCCGCAGCAGGCTCACGCGCCGATCCAGCTCGGACTGCGGCCCGTCGCCTTGCGCCTCCTCGGAAACCTCACGCGCCTTGTGGACGGCTGCGAGGTTCTTCTCGAACAGCTCGCACTTGATGCGCAGCTGCCGCAGCAGTGCCTCCCTGCTGAGCCGCGTCACGATGCGGCTGACCACCGTCTCGGAAAAATGCGTTGCGGCCAGAACCTTCGCGCACGTGGCAGGACTGGTCATGCCGAGCAACGCCGCCTCGACATGGCGGCGGACGAAGGCCGCGCCGCCGACCTTGTTGAGCACGACCAGGATCGTGAGGTCGCGCCCGACCGCCTCGTGCCTGCGCAGAAGGCCCCGTGCGATGACTGGCGCCTGATGGCGGATCGCCTGCTCCGGCAATGCCAGACCGACGATCACCGAGTCGCAATACATCGCAACGATCGCGTCCTCGTCGGCAATGTCGACCAGCCGCAGATTGTCGATGGTCTGATCGAAGGCGTACTTGCCGTAGCGGACGCTGAACTTGCCGAAGGCATTTACTGCCTCGCGCAGCAGCCGGTCGCCGCTGACACCGATGATCTCGCACGGCCGTGTGTAGCCGTCCCAGTGCGAAAACACCTGGGTCAGATAGCCGCCTCCCATCGCGCCGAAGCCATGGATTCCTGCGCGCATCTGGCTGATCGCCTGCGGGAAGGGCTCCGTCACGGCCGGCACGCCGAGCCTGGGGACGCAGTCCGCCAGGTCCGACAGGAAATCGAGCATGCTGGGATAGCTCTGAAAGGCACGCACCTCGATCTCCGGCCGCGGCGCCTTGATGTCATGGATCAGGATCGGCTGCCCGCCGGCCTGACTGGCTGACAGCAGGCCGTTCTCGGAGTCCTCCACCATCAGACAGCGTTCGGGCGAGCGATTCAGCTCCGCGGCGGCACGCAGGAAGATCTCCGGATGGGGCTTCCCCCGCTGCACTTCGTCACCACAGACCGTGATGTCGAAGTACTTCAGGACATTCGCGTTGATCAGGTATTCCTCGGCGATGCTGCGGCGGCTGGAAGTCGCCACGGCCATCGTCAGGCCGCTGCGCCGAAGTCGCTCCAGAACCTGCAGCAGGCCCGGCTTCACGGGAATGCCATGGGTGCGCACGTGCTGCAGTTCCAGCTCGTCCGCACGTCGCCTGATCTCGCGGTAGGGATAGCTCTCCCCGTAGTGCTCCTTCGCGAGTGCCTCGGCGCGGGCGGCACTGAGCCCCAGGGACCCCAGCAGCGTGCGCTCCTCGATGGGCCGCCCGGCCACCTCGAGCGAAGCCTGCCTGATCGTCTGGAAGCGCAGGCGCTCGGTATCGAACATCGTGCCATCCATGTCGAAGATGGCGCTCTCGATGGGTCTGCCGCGAAAATGGATCACCGGACGTTACACCTCGGAACAACGATTTGGAATTTCAGGCCATGCAGTCCGTGCCGGAGGAATGCCTGTTCACGACGCCGCCTCGCGGCGTTCGAAGCTGCCGGCAGACAGCGGATCGCTGGCGGGCTCGCGCCGCATGGCATCAGCGCAAGCTCTGGCGAAGGGCTCTGCCCTGCTCGTCGAAGCGATGCAGGCACGTCTCATCCGGCGAGAGAAAGAGTGGATCTCCGTGGGTCGCGGCGAGCTCGCCAGGGGCACGCGCCGTGATCGTGCCGAGCCCTTCAACATCAACGTGAACGAATGTGTCGGAGCCGAGATGCTCCGCCAGACTCACCCGCCCGCGCCACGTGCCCTGGGTCGCGGACAACGAGATGTGCTCCGGCCTCACGCCGACCGTGGCGGCACCATGCCGGGCCGCCTCGGCTCCGCCCAGGAGATTCATTCGCGGCGACCCGATGAAGCCCGCCACGAACAGCGTGTCCGGGCGGCGATACAACTCCAGCGGAGCACCGACCTGCTCCACCCTGCCCTCATTCAGGATGACGATCCGGTCTGCCAGAGTCATGGCCTCTACCTGGTCGTGAGTCACGTAGATCATCGTCGTCCCGAGCTGCCGGTGCAGCTCCGCGATTTCCAGGCGCATGTTCACGCGCAAGGCCGCATCGAGATTCGACAGTGGCTCGTCGAACAGGAAGGCCACGGGCTCGCGCACGATGGCACGGCCGATGGCCACGCGCTGCCGCTGGCCGCCGGAGAGCTCACGGGGCTTGCGGTCCAGGTGCTCGTGGAGATTCAGGACGCGTGCCGCCTCCGTCACCTTGCGCCGGATCGCGTCCTTGTCATGACCCGCCATCTTGAGCGGAAAGGCGATGTTGTCCCGCACGCTCATGTGCGGATAGAGAGCGTAGGACTGAAACACCATCGACAGTCCGCGCCGCGCGGGCGGCAGCTGCGTGACGTCGCGTCCATCGATCAGCAGCTGGCCCGTGCTGACTTCCTCCAGCCCCGCGATCAACCTCAGCAGCGTCGATTTGCCGCAGCCCGACGGGCCGACGAAGACGACCAGCTCACCATTGCCGATCTCGAGATCGAGGCCGGGAATGACCCGGTGCCTGCCGAAGGTCTTGGAGACTTTTCTGAGTGCGATGCCGGCCATGGGCCTCCTCTATTATTTGACCGCGCCGAACGTCAGGCCGCGGACGAGTTGTTTCTGTGACAGCCAGCCGAGCACCACGATCGGCGCGATCGCCAGCATCGAGGCTGCGGAGAGCTTGGCGTAGAACAGCCCCTCGGGGGCCGAGAAGGATGCAATGAAGGCCGTCAGCGGGCCCGTGCTCGCTGCCGTGAGGTTCAGCGTCCAGAAAGATTCGTTCCACGCCAGGATGACGTTGAGCAGCAGCGTCGAGGCGATGCCGGGGAGTGCCATCGGCCCCAGGATGTGTACCAGCTCGTGCGCGAGCGTGGCGCCATCCATGCGTGCTGCCTCGAGGATGTCCCGAGGAATCTCCCTGAAGTAGGTGAACAGCATCCAGATGATGATCGGCAGGTTGCTGAGCATCAGCACGATGACCAGGCCGATGCGCGTGTCGAGCAGGCCGGCTCGCTTGAACAGCAGATAGATCGGCACCAGCACGCCGACAGCCGGCAACATCTTCGTCGAGAGCATCCACAGGAGCACTGAACGCGTCCGTCGGGTCGGCGAGAAGGCCATCGCCCAGGCCGCGGGAATCGCGACCAGCAAACCGATCAGCGTGGAGCCGAGCGAGATGAGCACTGAATTGCCGAAGTGGCGCAGATAGTCGGTTCGCTCCCAGACCTCGGCGTAGTTCTGCGTCGTCCAGTCGAAGAACAGGAACTTCGGCGGGATCGCCACGGCGTCGCCTTCCGTCTTGAACGACGTCAGCAGCGTCCAGAGGATCGGGAAAAAGATCAGCAGCGCTGCGGTCCAGGCGACAACCGTGAAGATCAGCTTGTGCCGGATGTCTGATGTGCGTGCCATGACTTCAGGCCTCGAGATTCCGGCCCACTAGGCGCATGAGGAAGACCGCGAGGATGTTCGCGATGATGACCGCGACCACGCCGCCGGCCGACGCGCTGCCCACGTCGAAGCGCAGCAAGGCCTGGGAATAGACCAGGAAGGCCAGGTTCGTGCTCTGCGTGCCGGGCCCACCGTTGGTGGTGACGAGGATTTCGGCGAACAACGACAGCAGGAAGATCGTCTGGATCAGAATGACGACGGTGATCGGCCGTGCCAGGTGCGGCAGTGTGATGTGGATGAAGCGCCCGGTGACACCCGCCCCGTCCATCTCGGCCGCCTCCTTCTGTTCTGCGTCCAGCGACTGCAACGCCGTGAGCAGTATCAGCGTTGCGAAGGGCAGCCAGCCCCACGCGACGATGAGCGTCAGCGACAGCAGCGGCACCTGCGCCAGCCAGTCGATGGCCTCCGCGCCGAACACCTGTGCGAGCCAGGCGAAGAGGCCGTTGACGGGATTCATGAACATGTTCTTCCACACCAGCGCGGCGACCGTCGGCATGACGAAGAACGGCGAGACTGCCAGCACACGCACGATTCCCCGACCGAACATCGGCTGGTCCAGCAGCAGCGCGAGCGCGATACCTCCGGCCACGGTGATCACCAGCACGCCGGCGACCAGCACCAAGGTGTTTACGATCGACTGCAGGAAGGCCGGATCACTGAGGAAGTACGCATAGTTCTCGAAGCCGACGAACCCGTTTCCCCGCGGCATCAGCAGCTGGTAGTCGTGGAACGAGTACCAGACGGTCATCGCGAGGGGGATGGCCATCCAGCCCAGCAGCAGGATCACTGCAGGAGAAAGCATGAGACGGGTCGTGACCCGCGTGTGGGTGCCTGCCATGGATCTCCTCGGAAGTGCGCGCACCGTTTCCGTCAGGAAACGGGCTACTCGAGATAACGGGCCCGCGTCATCTCGCGCTCGGCGATGTACTGCGCATTGGCCAACGCGCGGTCCGCCGGGATCTGGCCCGCGACGGCGGCCGAGATCTGCTGACCGACCACGGTGCCGATGCCCTGGTAGGGAGCGATCGACACGAAATTGCCGCCGACATAGGGCACTTCCCGCACCGAAGGGCTGCGCGTGTTGGCCACATCGATCGCCTTCAGGACGATGCCGGCGAAAGGCGCGGCCTGCTGGTACTCGGCGCTCGCATAAAGAGACTGGCGCGTCCCGGGCGGCACATCGGCCCAGCCGGATTCCGCGGCGACGAGCCGCATGTAGGCCTTGCCCGTGGCCCATTCGACGAAAGTCCTGGCCGCCTCGGCCTTCGCCGACGCCGCCGGGATCACGAAGCTCCAGGCCCACAGCCAGTTGCCGTGGTTCTGCGATTCACCGCGTGTCGGAAACAGCGCGAAGCTCACGCGATCCGCAACCGTGGATTGCCGGGGGTCGGAAACGAAGGATGCGGCGACCGATGCGTCGATCCAGATGCCGCACTTGCCGGCCTGGAAGAGCGCGAGGTTCTCATTGAATCCATTGGTCGAGGCACCCGGCGGCCCATTCTCCCGGAGCAGATCCACGTAGTACGAAACAGCGCCCTGCCACGCGCCGGATTCGAGCTGCGGCTGCCATTTCATGTCGAACCAGCGGGCGCCCCACGAGTGGGCGAGCGTCGACACGAAGGCCATGTTCTCGCCCCATCCGGCCTTGCCGCGCAGGCAGACGCCGTATATCCCTTTGCTGCGGTCGGTGATCCTGTCGGCGGCCGTGCGGATGAAGCTCCACGTCGGCTTTTCCGGCATCGTGAGCCCGGCTTTGTCGAAGAGATCCGTGCGATACATGGTCAGCGCGCTTTCTGCATAGAAAGGCGCGGCGTAGAGCCTGCCATCGTAAGACAGGGAATCGGCGATGGCCGGCAGCAGATCCTGGCTGTCGAAGTCCTCGCCCAGGTCATCCAGCGGCACGAGCCAGCCCTGCGCTGCCCAGATCGGCACCTCGTAGTTGCCGACGGTCATCACATCGTACTGGCCGCCCTGGGTGGCGATATCGATCGTGACCCGCTGACGCAGGAGGTTCTCTTCCAGAGTCACCCAGCGCAGCTCGATGCCCGGGTGCTGCCGCGTGAAGTCGGCCGCGAGCTTCTGCATGCGGATCATGTCACCGTTGTTCACGGTGGCGATGGTCAGCGTCACGGCACCTGCCGGCAGCGCAAGACCCACGGCAATGCCTGCGCAGAGCGCGGGCAGGCGCTTTCTGATTTTCATCAGCAAGTCTCCTCTTCAGGACGCGAACCTGTGAAGGCCCGCTCCTCGGCCGCAATCCGGCAAGCGGACGGCGTTCAGCCCTTCTTGGCCCCCGTCGGAGGTGCGCTGGGGGCGCGCGTGGTTGTTGACGAACCGCCGCATGTCGATGCGGACGCCGGATGTTCGCCGCGAGGCGGGGAATGGTACGTTCAATCGGCGCCGTTCGGAACCCCGCAATGGGATTCAATATTTGTCAAAATATTCTGACAAATATAGATCCGCAAACGCCCGCCCTGGACTTTCTGGCAATTTTCGCGGGAGAAGACCTCAGATGCCGCCGAACACGGTGACGTTCCGTGGCCGGCCCCTCGAGTGCGCCGATATCCCGACCCTGCTATCGGGACAGGGCCGCGTCGATAACGGTGTTGCTGAGGTAGTACGGGCTGGCCTCGGGTGCAGGCACCGGGTTGGCGAACCCCTCGGCGGCGGCGGGCCCGTTCCAGCGGGCCACCATGAGCTGACCCAGCGTGAGACAGGTCGTGCTGCTCCGATCCGAGCGGGCGGCCACCGGCTGCTCGCGGCAGAAGTAGCTCTTGCCGTCGAGCTCCACGCGCTGAAAGCCCTTCGAGGTCGCCCACTCGGCCGTGGTCGGAACCTGCGAGGCGCACCCGGTGAGCGCTGAAGCCCCCGCGAGCATCACGAGACTCGTCATCTGTCTGATTGGGTTACGCATGAGCCTGTCTCCGGACAAAGGTTGAGTCGTTCAACACTTCGAGGCCTCGGCGTCGAACCCGTGCGAATGGACGGCTGCGCTCGCCGGAGGTGCCAAGCGCACCTGGCCCCTCCCGCGCCAGGCATCCGCAGATGCCGCCCGATCCTATCGCGCTTCCAGAATGGCGGCCACTGGCCACCCTCCCCGGACGACTCAGAGCGCGCCCGACGCCGGGGCAAGCTCCCGCATGAGTTTCTCGAGAACGGCGGCGGTTTCCGGTTGCGCACTGGCACCTCCGCGGCCCGACTGGGTGCTTCGACCCAGCGCCATGTCGAGCGGCATCATTCCCTGAACGTCCTTTGCGTAGAGGTTCGCCCCGTTCGCCACCAGGAAGGGCACGACTTCCTTCCAGCCCCAGCGCGCCACGCCATGGAGCGCGGTCTGACCCTGAAGGTCCTTCCGGTTCACGTCCGCACCCGCCTCCAGGAGCAACTGCAGGGAGTCGATCGATCTCTGCTGAACATCCGCGGTGTCGTAATAGCCGCGCGTGTCGATCGAGATGGAGCCAACCCCCGCCGCGGCCATCAGCGGCGTCACGCCGCGCGAAGTCGGCAGGTTCGGATGCGCACCGTGCGCGAGGAGCAGCCGGATCATCGGCACGTCCATCGCCTTGGCGGCGCGCACCAGCGGCGTCGTGCCGATGGTGAGCAGGCCGTCCGCGCCACGATCGTCCTTCACCGAGCGATACGGCGGCATCAGCTTCAGCTGCAGATTCGGATTGGCACCCGCCGCGAGCAGCAGCTCGGCGAGCTTCAGCGGCGTGGTCTCATCTGTGGACGGCCGATCCGGCCAGCCGCCATGCGGAAGCGTGTTCAGATCCACCGCGGCATAGAGCGGCGTGCGGCCCCACCAGTCCCACGTGTTCGGCTTCGCGCCCTGACCCAGAAGGTATGCGGCGACATCGAAATTGAAGTTCGTCGCGGCCATGATCATGGGCGTGACGCCCCTGGGGTCTGCCAGGTTCGGATTGGCGCCCGCCTCGACCAGGTGCTTCGCGCATTCGAGGCAACCCTGCCGGGCCGCGTACAGCAGCGCCGTCAAGCCGCCCGCAGGGCGCCACTGAACGCGCGGCTCGGCCGTCACTTCCCGCGCCCACCTGTTCACGTGCGAGCGTGCGTCGAGCTCGGCGCCATGGCGGATCAGCTCCTTCACCATCGCGGGCTGGCTTTCAGCCGCCGCCCACATCAGCGCGGTCTGCTCGCGCCACTGCTCCCGCGCGTTCACCCTGGCGCCATGCTTCAGCAACACTTTCGCCGCATCCACGTTGCCGGTACGGGCAACCACCATCAGTGCGGTCTGGCCATCTGCGTTGGGGGATTCGACATCCGCCCCGGCTTTGAGCAGTGCCTTGATCACCTCCACGTTGCCAATGACGGCGGCTTCGGACATCGGCGTGGAACCATAGGCATTCGCGGCGCGCGCATCGGCGCCTTCCGCAAGCAGCTTCTTCACCAGGGCAAGGTCGTCGCGATACACGGCCCAGTGCAACGGTGTCGTGCCATCGTCTGCTGCCTGCACGAAGCCTGCGCCATCGCTCACCGCCCGCGCGGCACCCGCGCCGGCGCCCTCAGCAGGTGCAGCACCTGTGCCGCGCTCTTCAGCGCAGAGCACGCCCGGCGCGGCAACGGCCAGCACAGCGACCGCGATGGCGAAAGGCCGCGCCCGCATGCTCACACCTCCGCGAAGCGGCCCGTGCTGTCACCTACCGCGTCCGCCGGCACGCCTGCGCGGTCGAGCAGGGTGAGCAGCAAGTTCGCAATCGGCGTGCGGTCCGGATAGCGCAGATGCTGCCCGCCCTTGCAGGTGCCGCAACCTCCGCCCACCACGGCAAGCGGCAGCGGAAAGTGATCGTGACGATCGCTGTTACTCATGTTGCTGCCGTAGAGAAAGATGGCGTTGTCGAGCACCGAGCCTTCGCCGTCGGAAGTCTTCGCGAGCTTCGCAAGGAAGCTTGCGAACACTTCCGTATGATACTGCTGAATCTTCGCCAGCTTTTCCAGTGACGCAGGCTTGTTGTTGTGGTGTGAGAGCGGGTGGAACGCGTCCGGGATGCCCAGATGCGGATACGCAAGGTTGCTCACCTCCGCGTCGAGCATGAACGTGGTCACGCGCGTGATGTTTGCTTCGTACGCCAGCGCCACCATGTCGTACATGAGCCGCAGTTGCTTGTCGAACTCCGGCACGCCCACGGGCAGCGTCGGAAGCTTCAGCTTCGAGATATCGCTCGCCTGCATCTTCTGCACGCGCCGTTCGATCTCACGCACGGATTCCAGGTACTGGCTCAGCATCGCCCGATCGCGCGCGCCGAGGCGCAGATTCAGGGCTTTCGCATCGTCCGACACCATGTCGAGAATGCTGGCGTAGTCACGCGAGAGCTGCGCCCGCTCCGCCTCACTATCGCCCTCACCGAACAGCTTCTGGAACAGCTTGCGCGGATCCGCCTCCATCGGCAGGGGCGTATGCGGCGTGCGGAACGAAATCGTGTTGCCGTAGCTGCAACCGTATGTCCCGTTGCACGCGGCTGCGCCCCCGCGCTCCGTCACGCCGACTTCGATGGACGGCAGCGGAGTGTCCTGCCCGATGTGCTGAGCGGCGATCTGGTCGATCGTCACTCCGCCATTCGGTGCATGGCCCTTGGCAGGGGGAACAGCGCTCAGCCACGTTCCCGGCGTGATGGCGTGCGTGGCATTGCTTTCCGCCGGCTTGTTGCCAAGCCCGCTCACCACCGTGAGCTGGCTGCGGAAAGGCTCCAGCGGCTTCAGGATGCGGGAGATCTCGAAGCTCGTGCCTTCGCCCTTCGGCGTCCACTCGTTCATCACCGCCCCGTGCGGCAGGTAGAAGAACCCCATGCGCGGCTTGCCCTTCGCGGCCGTCTTCGCAAGCGCCGTGTGCGCGGGAATCATCGCGTCGAGGAGCGGAAGCGCGATCGCGGCGCCGAGCCCATGCAACACGGTTCGCCTGGACAGGTGCTTCTTAGTGATGAACACGAGCCACCTCCTCTTTCGGAACATCGCCCGCCTGCGGCGGCACCTGGGTCATCTGGAACGGCGCGCTGCGCACGAGCGCCATCACGATCGACGAGAACCGGTAATCCTCGGCCGCCGTGTCGCGAACGATGGCACGAACGACCGGCATGTCGAACGGCTCGAGCTTGCGGCCGAGCGCGAATGTCAGCAGCTTCTCGGTGAGCGTCTGCACGAACTGGTCAGGCCGGGCCAGCAACGCACGCCGCAGGTCGTCCGGCCCCTTCACGGCACCAGCGCCGCCCGCGAGCTCGCCGGAGGCATCGATGCGCGTGCCGGCGAAACGATCCTTCTCCACCCACGCACCCGTGGCATCGAAGTTCTCGAGTGCGAGGCCCAGGGGATCGATGACGCCGTGACACTGGTTGCAGGAAGGCTGCTCCCGATGCGCCTGCAGGCGCTCGCGAACCGTGAGCGCCTGCAAGCCCGGCTGATTCTGCGCGAGAGCCGTCTCCACGCCCGGCGGCGGCGCGGCCGGCGGCGTGCCAATGATGTTCTCCAGCAACCACGCGCCGCGCAGCACGGGCGATGTGCGGTCCGGATAGGACGTGGCCATGAGGATGCCGCCCTTGCCCACCAGTCCCCAGCGCCGCGAATCCGCAAGCTCCACTCGCCTGAAGCGATCCCCCCGCACGGTCGAGATGCCGTAGTGACGCGCGAGGCGCTCGTTCACGAAAGTGTGTTCGCCGGCAAGAAGCTGCAGCACGCTGCGGTCTTCGCGCAGGACGCTGTCCACGAAAAGCTCAAGCTCTCTCTTGAAAGCGTCGCGCAGGTCGGCGTCGAACTCCGGATAGAGCCTCGGGTCCGGCTCCACCGCATCCATCGCCCCCACGTGCAGCCATTTGAACGCCCAGTTGGTCACGAGCGACTGCGAGCGCGGGTCCGCAAGCATGCGGCGCGTCTGTGCCTCGAGCACAGACGGATCAGAAAGCCGCCCTTCCACTGCGAGTTGCAGCAGCGTCTCGTCGGGCCCCTGGCTCCAGAGAAAGAACGAGAGCCGTGAGGCCAGGTCGAGGTCACTCACCCGGCGCGCGCTGCCCGGCTGCATGCCATCGGGTGCAAGCTCGGCGCGATACAGGAACTTCGGGCTCGCCAGGATCGACATCAGCCCTTTCTGGATGCCGGCGTCGAATGTTCCCGCGGCGCGTCCCTCCGCGTAGAAGCGCATCGGCGCTGCGAGATCCGCATCCGTCACCGGCCGGCGGAATGCACCGCGCGCCAGCGTGCTCAGGATGCGGTGCGCACACTCCGGCTCTTCACTCTCATTGGCAGGCTGGCATACAAAGATCTTGCGCCGGCTCGGTGTGTCACCGACACCAGCCACATCGAACGGCCCGATCAATTCCATGTCTGCCAGCACGGGCAGGCGGTCGACGCCCTCGCCCGCGATCAGCGGCTTCAGGTTCGAGTCCGACTGCGCGAGGCTGCGGCCCAGGAACGTGGCGCCGATGCGGTGAGTGCCCGCGGGCACGCGGATGCGAATGTTCCGGAACCGGTCCTGGATGCGGCGGGCCGCGGGCATCAGCTCCTTGTCGACGGCGCGTTGATCTTCCTCCCCGCCGAGCGACTGCTCGAAGACCTTCCGGCCATCCACCGTGACGATGAGCGTGTTGCGGTATTCGAGCCAGTAGGAGCGCAACAGGTTGCTGTCCACCGAGTCGAGATAGAGGTTCATCTCGTACTCGCCATCGGCCGGGAAATAGTGCTCCACCAGCATGCCGCCGCGCGTGCCGAGCGGCAGGCCTTCCACGTGCCCGTTGCGATTCACCTTCGTCGGCGAGCGATACACCGCGCGCAATGGTTGTGCCTTTGGATCACCCACCGCCTGGATGCTCAGGCGGCGCGCCGCCGAGATGTATTGTTCGAGGAAGGATGGCGACACGCTCAGCACTTCGGCCACGTTGTCGAAGCCACCGCTTTCCGTGTCCGGCGGCAGCAGGCTCTTCGCGTCCACGTCGATCGCGAGCAGCGCCTTCACCGCAGCTGCGTATTCCGTGCGGTTGAGCCGATGAAGCACCACGTGGCCCGGATTCGGCCGCGAGGAAGCGGCATGGTCGAGCTTCCCCTCCATCCATTTCACGAACGAATGGGTCTCCTCCAGCACCGGCTGTGCCTTTCCCGGAGGCGGCATCAGGTGGCCTCGCAGCTTGCGCACGGTCTGTTCCCACACCTCTGCGTCGGAGCCCACATCCGCCAGTGACATGGCATCGAAGGCCACTCCGCCGGCCCAGTCCACCGCGTTGTGACACTCCGCGCAGTACTTTTCGAGGAGCGCGGAGCCCGGCTCCTGCCCTTCGGCGGCGCTCGATGAGACCGGGACTGCGACCAGCGCAGCGGCACCGAGCCAGGTCGCCATGCGGAAAACGCCAGTCATCTAAACGATGCCCCCACCCATCTGGTAGAGGCGCCCCATCGCGCTTTCGTAGGCCATCTCGAGGAAACGCGGTGCTTCGCCACCCCAGCGCGCGTCGAATTCCCGAGTCGGCGCGGAAGCGATGAATTCCTCCAGGCTGTTGCCCTTCTTGAATGACTCGTGCAGCCGTGTTCTGACGGCTGAACACATCTCGAGCTGCGCTTCGAGAGCGGCGCGCGTCTGCACCGGGCCCGTTCCGGGGATGATGCGGGTCTGCGCGTCCACCAATTGCAGCAGCGTCTGCGTGGCCTCGACATACCCCACGATCCAGCCGTAGGTCGAATAGTCGATCACCGGGTAGCGGCCCACGTGCAGCAGGTCGCCGGTGACGAGCACGTTCGAATTCGGCAGGAATGCATACAGATCCCCGTCCGTGTGGGCCTGCGGGGCATGCGCGTAGCGGATGAGCTCCGCGCCGCAGGTGAGCTCGCCGGCCTCGTAGAGCGTGCTGTTGGGAAGCGCGTGCTTCACGCGCGGGCCATAGGCACGGTTCTCCCAGCTCACGAAGAAATCCGTATCCATCCAGAGCTTCGTGTTCTCGTGAGCGATGATCCGGGCGCCGCGCTTGCCGAGCAGCTCGTTCGCGCCGGTGTGATCCAGGTGCCAGTGCGTGTTGATCAGGGTGGGCACCGCCTCGCCGGCGGCCTCACGCACGTGCTTCAGCAGCCCCCGCGCGTGCTCCGGCGAGCCGCCGCCGATGAGCACGGGCCCTTCCGGGCCAACCACCACGAGGACATTGCCGCCCGCCCCTGTCACGAGCAGCAGGTGATCAGCGAGGGGCGTTACCGCCGGTGCCGCGGACCGACGGGAGGCAGCGCCCCAGGCCCCCGTCGTCAACGCCGCGCCGGCGGCTCCGGCGAGCCCGGCCTCCAGAAAGAGACGTCGGCTGAACTTGTGCTCCATGTGCCTCTAGAGACGTGCCGGCGCCGCAAACCCGGACCCTGGCGTGTGGCCGCAGCCGAGCGTATCGAACAGGAAGTTGTCCGTATACCCGGCGGGCAGAGTGTTCACCGGACGCCGGGTCGGCGGGAGATCCTTGTCGAACAGGTTCGCTACGTGGAGCGAGGCGACGCGGTGATCCTGTACAGTGCATTGCGTGATCCCCAGATCTGCATTCGTCCCGGAGATGTCCATGCCTCATGCATCAGGCAGCGCCCCGATCAGGCTGCTCACCGTCCTTGCACTCATCACCACGTTGGGATTCGTCGGGTGCTCGCCCGGATCGGAAACGTCGCAGGACTCGACGAGTGCGAACGCGGAGTCGCTGGACGACGAGGCGCCTGAAGGCGCCTTCACCATCGGGGAGCTGTCGGGGCTGGCGTTGCGTGATGGCGGCCTGGACTTCCCCAACGACAGCAGGATATTCGGAGTCGGGCACACGCCGGCGGAGGTCGCCGAGCTCGTCGGGGCCGCCGGGCTGCCTGCCGACAAGCTCAGCCTGAGTATCCAGCCACTCCTGGTGAAGAGCGCCGATCGCGTGCTGCTGTTCGACACCGGCGCCGGGGCGAACATGGGCCCGGGCAGCGGGAGCCTGTTCGCCTCCCTGACCGCGGCCGGGGTCGATCCCCTGAGCGTCACCGACGTTTTCATTTCTCATGCTCATGGGGATCACGTGGGCGGCCTTCTGAATGCCGAGGGCGCACCGGCTTTCCCGAACGCCGTCATCCACATCTCCGCAGCGGAATGGGCGTTCCTGCGCGGCATGAATGCCGAGGCGGCCGCGAACGTCGCGATCGCCCGGCACGCGGCACTCATCGCCGCCATCGAGCCCAGGGTCGCCGGGTTCGCGCCGAACGCGGACATCATTCCGGGCGTCGTGAGCGCCGTCGAGATCCGGGGCCACACGCCCGGCCACTCGGGCTACCTCATCACGTCCGGGCAGAGCTCGCTCCTCTACGTCGGCGATGCCATGCACCACTTCGTGGTGTCCGTGCAGAAGCCGGAATGGGCCGTCAACTTCGATGCAGACGCGACCACTGCGGAAGCGAGCCGTGCTGATCTGCTGGCACGCAGCGCCGACAGCGGTCAGCGAATCTACGCGGTCCACTTCCCCTTTCCTGGCGTGGGCAAGGTCGAGCGGCGGGCGACGGGATTCGCGTGGGTTCCGGAATGAGCTCGCGACACGGCCGCGTGTCATTCCCGTAGTCGCCGATGTCCGTCCGGGCCCGGCTCACGAAGGCCCTCACGGCCCGCCGGCAGACTCCCATCCGCCGCCCAGGGCGAGGAATATCGCCACCTGGTCACTCGCAATCTGTGCGTGCGCCACAGCCACCGCGCGGTCGGCGGCTGTCAGCGTTCTCTGGGCATCGAGGAACGGCAGGAAATCGAGCTTCCCTCCTTCATATAGGCGCTGCGACTGCAGCTGCGCTTCCGACGCACGCGCCTGCGCTGCGACGAGGTCTTCTTCGCGCCGCAGATTGTGGCCATAAGCGCTGAGCGCGCTCTCGATCTCGCGGAGCGCCGCCAGAACGACGCCGTCGAATCGCGCCAGAAGGCGCTGCGTCTCCGCATTCGCCTGGGCGATGCGTGCGCGAGCTGCAGTCTGGTTCGCCTCCCACTGAATCCCCACAGCGGCACCGTAGCGATTCGTCGGCGCCGTCATGAAGTCCGAAAGCGAGCCCGTCGAACCGGCGGCGATCCCCAGGGTCACGCGAGGATAAAGCTCCGCGGTGGCGACGCCGATGCGAGCAGTGGCCGCCGCAAGCTGCCGTTCCGCCGCCCGCACGTCCGGCCGACGACGCAGCAATGCCGCGCCGTCACCCACGGGAATCGGGCGTTCCAGTCTCAGCGCGCTCGAGCACGAGTCAGCAACTCGCGGATACTCGGCGGGCGGATGTGCGGTCAGCGCAGCCAGGCGGTACAGCGCATTCGTTCGCTGTGATTCGAGCACAGGAATGTCCGCTCTGGTCTGCGCCACCTCCCCTTCGGAGCGAGTGGAATCCAGAATGGGCGCGCGCCCCGCTGACACCAGACGCTGTGTGACCTGCGAGCTCTGCATTTGCAGTGCCAGCGCGCGACGCGTCACTTCCAGCTCCTCGCTGGCGCTGCAAACATCCGCATATGCCCTCGCCGTCTCCGCGGCCACGACGACCCTCGTCATGTCATACGCGGCGCGCACCGCTTCGTCGTTCGCCGTCGCGGCCTCTATGGCACGACGTATTCCACCGAACAGGTCGACCTCATAACTCACCGAGATGCCCGTGTCGTAAAGACCCAGCGCGGGAAGGGACCGGGACAGCAGGAAGCTTTCCGCGGAGAGCTGCTCGTAGCTCGGATCGAAGTTCAGGGTCGCAGTCGGCTGGCGCGCGGCCCTCGCTTCGCGCAGCAGCGCCTTGCTGCGCTCGAGGTTGGCTTGCGCCATGCGCAGGTCGGTGTTCGCAGCGAATGCTTCGTTCACGAGCGCATCGAGAGCCGTGGAGTCGTACAGGCGCCACCACGCATCCTCCGCGGGTTCTGATGAGAACGCGGGCCCTGCACCGCTGACGAACGGCCCTCGAGCGGCCGGTGCGTTGATGACAGCCGTCTCAGGGGGCCCACGGTAATCCGGCCCGACCGTGCAGCCAGGCAGCCCCAGGCCGAAAGCACCCGCCACGCCGAAGACGCCTGCCGTCATCGCGCTCGCACGACGAGATTGCGATGAGATGTTCATCGGTCAACTCCTTCATCCCGTGCGCCCGCGTCATCGTGCTCTGCCGACCTGACGACGACGGTCGCGGTCCTGCCGGAGATGAGACGCACGTCGTCGGGCACGGGATCGAGCTCGATGCGCACCGGCACTCGCTGCGCGAGACGCACCCAGTTGAAGTTCGGATCGATGTTCGCGACGAGGTCGCTGCTCGGCGTTCGCTCGCGATCCACGATGGCCGGAGCAATGCTGTTCACCCTTCCATGCAGGACGCGGGACTCGCCCATGAGTCGGACTGAAGCGCGATCGCCCACGCGAATCCGCTGGATCTTCGTTTCCTCGAAATAACCTTCCACGCGCAGGCTGTCGCTGTCCACGAGCGCCAGCGCCTCGCGCCCGATGGCCAGATAGTCCCCCGGCCGCAGCTCCAGATTCGTCACCACGCCGTTCACCGGCGCCAGAATGAGCGTGCGATCGAGGTTCAGCCGGGCGGCCGCGAGATCGGCGATACCCTGGCGAAGAGTCGCCTCCGCCGTCTGCACGCGGGTGCGGCTCTGCTGGCGCTCCTCGAGCGACACGAGATCGCCCAGCTCATCGTTGCGATCCGCTTCTCGCCTGGCCTCGGCAAGATCGGCTCGCTCGCGGGCAACCGCTGCCACGGCCTGTTGAACCGCGATCTCGTACCGCGAGCGATCGATCTGAAACAGCGGATCACCCCTGCGCACGATCTGGTTGTCGATCACGAGGACATCCACCACCCAACCGGCCACGTCGGGCGCCACTGTCACGATGTCAGCGCGCACGCGACCATCCCGGGTCGAAGGCGCGCGCTCGTAGGTGTTCCACAACCATCGCGAAGCAAAAACAGCGAGCACTACCATGATCAGCGTGACGAGGAGCCGTATCGCGAGGGCGTAGCGGGTTTTCATCGGCCCGCGAATCAGGAGGCCAGGAACACCAGCTGCCAGGGAATGGCTGCTATGGCGCTCCAGAGCACCACGAACAATGCAAAGTTGAACAACGCGGGGTGCCACACGAAGCCATAGAACCCGACCCGGCTCAGGACCTGCTGCGCCATCGCAGAAGCAAGCAGCGCCAGCACGGCCCAGAGGAGCGCGGCCGGCACGAACACGCCGTCCAGGCTGATCTCGAGAATCATGTGATGTCCCCGCGGAAGAACTCCGGATGCCGCGTCAGGGCATCCGCGATCACTGCAGCGTTGATGGAGGCAGGCGTCGCGGTGGCGTCGTCCGGCTGACTGGCACTGAAGCGCGCGAAGGAATCCCGGGCCGCCTCCACCTCCCCATCGACGAGGCGGGCGAATGCAGGCTCGAGCGCGTCCCACCCATCCGGCAACCGGGGACGCAGCTCCAGGAGGGAGATCGCCGCTTCGCCCACCGAAAAGTACGCCAGCAGCCGCGCCTCCTGATCAGGCGTCGCCGTGCGCGGCATGTCCGCCAGGCGCCGCGCCACGACCGCCGCCCAGCTCGCGTTGTCCATGCGCGTGCGGCCCGTCAGGAGATGCATCAGGTCCCTTCGAGTCCTGTGGAGCAGGCGCTTCACGCGCTTCAGAGGCGCCAATGGCGGGATCAGTCGCAGGAAGAGCGCCGCCACGATGATGCCCGCCACGATCGCCACGCCTCCGTTGAACAATTGCGAGGCGTCGTAGCTCGGCACGTTCTCGATCGCGAGAATCGGCAGGATGCTGATCACCATGGCGAAGAACGCCAGCCTGTGCCACGTCCCGGCCGACAACGCTCCGAGTGGAATGAGCACACACGCCAGGACCAGAGAGAGACTGACGAATCCGCCGTTGACCGCCGGCAGAACGGCCAGGCCCAGCACCGCTGCGATCGCGACGGCGAGCGCAGATCCCACCGCGAAATCGACGGCGCTGGTGTAGCCCGCCTCCGCAAGCGGCGAAAAGAGGATTACGCCTATCGCGCCGAAGGTGACGAACAGCTGGCCCGCCGGCCATTGAGACCAGATCCAGAACAGCGCAGACACCGACATCGTCACGATGACGCGCAGCCCGTTGATCGCCGCTGGCAGCGCATCCACCGTCAGGAGCGTGCTCGTGTCGAGGTGGCGTCGCAGGCTTCCGGGCCTGGACATCATCGCGACACCGTTCGCGGCCTGCTCGAGCGCGCGAAACCCGACCTCCGAACGGTCGACGAGGAGCCGGGACGACAGATCGCTGGCAGGCACCTGCAGCGCGCGCTGCCGCTCGATGCCGCACACCTCGCGCACGCCCGCGGGATCCTTCCCCCAATCGCCCTGCGAGATCGTTTCGAAGCCCGGCCAGAGCGCCTCACGGGCGATATGACCCGCGGGCGACACGGACGCTGCCGGTCGATTCGCAATCGCGCGCCAGGCCGAGAGCGCCGTGAAGAAACCATCGAAAACGTCCTTCACCCGGGCGAGGCGAATCCGCTCGCCCGAAGGCTCACCGATCGCCGCATCGATGAGCGGCGCGAGCGCCGTCATGCGATGAACGAGATCGCGACGAGCCTTGCGTGATTCATCGGTTTCTTCGCCCGACTTCAGCGCCCGGCTCAGCCCCTTGGCGATGTCGCTGCCGATGGAGGCGAACGCACCCCGCAGGCGCACGCGCGCATCGCCGAGCTCCGTCAGCGCGTGGACCAGGCCCGCAGAGACGATGCCGAGACTGATCTCGGCCACGCGATTGACGGAAGCGAGGAAGACACTCGACGGATCGTCGATCACGTTCGCGAAGATGATCGCAGCGGTATACCCGGAAAGCGCGGCTGCGTAGCCCGCGAAGCTGGGCAGGATCGTCCCGAAGAAACCGCAGACCCCGCACCAGAGGATGAGGCCCGTGAGGAACCAGAAGTGATCCTGCGGAAAGAGCGCCGTCAGCAGCACGATGAAGACACCGCCGATCAGCGTGCCGACGGCGCGGTACCGCCCTTTCCGCAGGGATGCACCGACCGCCGGTTGCGCTACCACGGCTGCCGAGGTGGCGGCCCAGTACGCATCGTCCATCGGCACCCAGAAAGCGATGAGCAGGGCGAGGCTGACGGAAGCCCAGATCCGCACACCATAGAGCAGCGCCGGCAGCACGACCGACGCTGCGGCTTGCCTGGATTGCGCGCTCGGTCCCTCCCTCGGAAGCCTGCTGCTGGCGTGCTCGTCGGCCATGCGCGTGCGTCATGAGCTAATAGGACCGCGGGGCGGAGCTCACTTTGCCGCGGAACACGACGTAGCTCACCGCGCTGTACACGAACATCAGCGGCAAGACAAAGAGACCTGCGCCCCAGAACATGAATGCGAGACTCGAGTGCGGCGCCGCGGCCTCCGCGATCGTGATCGAGAACGGAACCATGTAAGGCCAGAACGACGCGGCGAGCGTCCCGAACGCCGCTGCGAACACGAGTATCGCCATATAGAACGGCGGTTGGTCGCGCCGATGGCGCACGCCCACACCGAGAACCACCGCCGCAACGAGCGCGACGAGCGGAAACACCAGCAGGTACGGGCGCTCGACCCATCGGTCCATGACCCGCAGGTGCTGCGCCAATGCATAGACGAAGACGGCGACGAGGACCGCGATGATGGCCACGGACAGCCGCGGCACGAGCCGGTAAGCGAGCTCGCGAACCTCGCCCTCGCACTTGCGAATAAGCCAGCAGGCGCCGATGAGCGAGTAGCCGAGCACGAGCCCCACGCCACACAGCACAGAGAACGGGCTGAGCCAGCTCAGCGCATTGCCGACATACACCCCGTTCTGCACAGGCAGCCCTTCGACGAGCGCGCCGACCGTCACGCCCTGCGCGAAGGCGGCGAGCAACGATCCGCCCGCGAAGGCGGCATCCCAGATCCAACGCCCCCGGGGCGCCGCCTTGTCACGGTACTCGAAAGCCGCGCCTCTCAGGATGAGCCCCGCCAGCATGACGAGCAGCGGCAGGTAGAAAGCCGAAAGCAGGGTCGCGTAGACGATCGGAAAACCGCCCCAGAGAATGACGCCGGTTGCGACGAGCCAGGTCTCGTTGCCGTCCCAGATCGGCGCGATGGCGCTCTGCATCGCCTGCCGGCGCGCTTCGTCGCGATCGAAGCCGTAGAGAATACCGACGCCGAGATCGAATCCGTCGAGGAGCACATACAGCAACACACTGAGTGCAAGCGCGCATGCCCAGAACGTGATCATGACGGCTTTCTCGCTTCGAGCCGCTGCGCGGAAGCGGCCCCGCGCAGCGCTGCGGAGGTGAACGGCGGCACACTCGCCTCAGCGGCACCAACCGGCGGAACGGGTGGCGGAACATCTGCCCCGACCCGTGGAGGGGTGGGCTGGCCGGCAGGCCCGAGTCGCAGGAGACGATGAAGGTACGCGACCCCGAACACGAAAATGAACGAATACACCACCACGAAAACGCTGAGCGAAGTGGCTGCGGCGTGAGTCGTCAGCGTCGGGGTCAACGCGTCCGCGGTCCGCAGCACGCCGTACACCGTCCAGGGCTGGCGCCCGACCTCCGCGGTGTACCACCCGGCGAGCGTCGCGATGAAGGGCAGCGGGAAACTCAAGTAGATGAGCCAGAGCAGCGCGCGGCTCCGCTCGAGCGTGCCCTTCCAGACGCGATGGGTGCCGATCCAGGCCAGCAGCAGCAGCACGACCCCGCAGCCCACCATGATTCTGAACGTGAAGAACGGGATGATCACCGGGGGCCGGTCCTGGCGGGGAAAGGAAGTGAGGCCGGTCTCCTTGGAGTGGAAATTCCCGCTGCCGATCAGGCTCCCCAGGTAGGGCACCGCGATCTCGAAGCGGTTTGTCTCGTTCTGCGGATCCGGTATCGCGAAGAGCACTTCGCTCGCCGGCTGCTGATCGTGCCAGCGCCCCTCGATCGCCGCGAACTTCGCGGGCTGCCGGTCGTGGACGTATTCCCCTGCCAGATGACCGAAGAAAAGTTGAACGGGGACGAGCACCGCGGCGAACGTGAGCCCCATCTTCAGCATGACTTGCGCTTCCGCGCGATACTGGTCACGCAGCACGTACCACGCGCCGGTCGCCGCCACACAGAACGCACCCGTGATGTAGGACGCCAGCAGCATGTGCGGGAATCGCACCCAGAGCACCGGGCTCAGAAGGATCGCCGCCCAGTCGTTCGGCACGAACTGCCCGTTCTGGATCTCGTAGCCGACGGGCGCCTGCATCCAGCTGTTGTTCGCCAGGATCCAGAACGCCGACAGCGTGGTTCCCAACGCCACCATCGCGGTCGAGAACAGATAGAACCAGGGCGGCACGCGCGAGCGGCCGAAGAGCAGCACGCCCAGGAACGCCGCCTCGAGCGCGAAGGCCGTGAAGGTCTCGTAGAGCAGCAGAGGGCCCTGTATCGGGCCCGACATCCGCGACAGCTCGCTCCAGTTCGTGCCGAACTGGAAGGCCATGACGATCCCCGAGACCACGCCGAGGCCGAAGACCACCGCGAAGATCTTGCGCCAGAAATCGAACACCACGCGGTACGCGGGCCGCCGGGTCGCAAGATTCAGCGCCTCGAGCACGGTGAGCCACGTCACGAGCCCGATCGAGAGCGTCGGGAAGATGATGTGGAAAGAGATCGTGAAGGCGAACTGTATTCGCGAGAGGAGGAGCGGCAGATTGTCCATTGCGCCCCCCGCTAGCGCCGCGGATCGAGGCCGGCAAGGCCGATGATCCCATCGCCTCCCCCGCTCAGCGGGGCCATCACTCTGCAGCGAGTGAGTCCTTTCGCTGTCATCCGCATGGTGAGAGTGTCGTCCACCGGCTGGGGACCGATGCCTTTCACGCCGACTGCCGCGTGCAGCTCGGCGATTCGATCTGCGACGATGAACATCGCTCGTCTCCAGTGGCAGCACTGAAGAGCATTCTGGCGAGCGACCCGGCACTGCGCTCTCAGATAATGCTGGTAGATCGCTCTACTCACGCTCGCGCCGAAGTCCCTGAAGCGCAGCAACTGCATCGCCGCGTAGCGCTGCCGCTGCCGAGATCCCTGCGGCAGGAGATGCTCCAGCCGACGCTCTCGCCACTGGTGAGCGATGCGCACGGGCGTCCGGCATCAGAGCTGCGCCTTCCCTGGTTGTTGGATGCTGTGCACGCCCGGAGAGGCCGGCGTGCCAGATCGAGCTCGGTGTATCAGATATGTTTTGGCATATCATCACGCCCCCGCCGCGAACGGCCAGACCTGCGCGCGGGTACCGCTTTCGCGATGGAGAACTCGATGAACGAACCGGTGTCGCTCCGCAGCCTTGCCTACGACAAGATCGAGGAAATGATCGTCACCCAGGTGCTTGCACCGGGGGCCCGCGTAACGGAGCTGGAGCTGTCGGAACGGCTCGGGATTGGCCGGACGCCTGTGCGCGAGGCTCTGCAGCGCCTGGCCCGTGAAAAGCTCGTGGCGGTGAACCCGCGCGCCTCGATCGTCGTGCTCGAGATGACTGCCCAGCGGCAGGAGCAACTCATCGAGTTCAGGGCGGCCATCGAGCAGCACCTGGTGCAGCTCGCCGCCCAGCGCGCGGACGATGCGCAACGAGCACGCATGCTCCAGCTGCAGCGCGCAGTCGAGGACGCCGCGGCAATCGGTGAGGGCGGGCTCTATCTTCGCGTCGTGAAGGAAATACAGACCCTGCTGTGCGAGGCCGCCCGAAACGAATTCCTGTTCGACTCCATGACGAGCATCTACGCGCTCTCGCGCCAGTTCACGTACATCTACTACAGGCAGGCGGGCAGCCTGAAACGGGCGGCCGCGATGCACTCTGCCGTGCTGCGGGCCGTCGCAGCCAAGGACCAGCCGGCCGCGCTCGAGGCTTCGCGCCGCATGGAGGAGTACCTGCTGCAGTTCCTCAGGGAGACCTTGCGCATCGAAGCCCGAGGCAGGAAGGCCGGAAAGAAGAAGACCCGGAGCAAGGCATCCCGGTAGCCGGCTCGCGGCGCGGCATCGAGCCGCGCGGCATATCACGCGGGCGGAGACACCTGAATCGCAGCCCACGAACGCGCGCGAGCGCTGACAACTGTCACGAGCGCCTTCATTTCAGTGACGCCGGCCACATCACTCCCACTGGTTCGCATTCTTCGGGAACCCCGGCCTTTGCACGCGCACGACACAGAAGCGCTGCCCGGTCGGCGCCTGCATCACCACCCAGCGTTCCAGACGATCCACCACCTTCGCGCCAAGCCTCTCCAGCCGGGCGACTTCGGCAGGAATGTCATCACTCTCGATATCGAGGTGCACCCTGCTCTCATGCTCGACGCGCTGGATCTGCACGATGGGCTCGTCGGGCGGGGTGGCCAGCATGCGGTAGTTGCCTCTCGTACCGGGGTGATCGAAGTCCACTGCCCGGCCCAGGACTCGAGCCCAGAAGCGCGCCGCTTCGTCCACATCGGCCGTCTTGCAGTCGATCAGTACGGCACAGAGTCGGGAGTGGTGCATGACAGGACCTCCTGTGTGTTTGAAGACTTTCGTCGTCGCGCGGAGCGCAGCCCACCCTGCGCGTCTCGAGAGCGAAGAGTACAAGCGCCGGGACACGCGCGGGCTCCTGCCGGCGTGGCCACCCGGCGGCGGCGAACCGTGGCGCCTGCGTTTCAGGCCTGGCGGCGGAGTTTCGGTCACGTGGACCGGGCCGGGTGACCCACGCAGCGATGCGCCCTGTGAGCCGCAGACATCTCACCTTGCGCCCGGCGCTGGTATCTTCGAGCAGGCGCGATGAAGTTGAACCGGAGGGCTCGCGATGATCCAGGGTTCCTGTCACTGCGGTTCAGTTCAATGGCGGTTCGAAGGAATGCCCGACGGCGCCACGGCATGCAACTGCACCGTGTGCCGCCGCCACGGCGCGCTATGGGCCTATCACTACGAAGGCGAAGGAATCACCGTTTCGGGCCCAACGCAGGCCTACGTACGGGGCAAGGCAGTCAGCTTTCACTTCTGCCCCGCATGCGGCTGCGTCGCGTTCTGGCGATCGCAGACGCTCGACGAGGCGGGGCGCCGTCGCATTGCCGTCAATCTGCGGCTGACCGAACCCGAGGCCGTTGCCCACATTCCCATCGACCATTTCGACGGCCTGGACACTTTCGACGACCTGCCGCGGGATGGGCGGTGCGTGCGCGACTACTGGTTCTAGGCCCGGTGCCGTGCCGGCTCTGTCTCGGGCTCAGTCCGCGCGGAAGCTGCGGTGGCACGTGGAACAGACGGACCCCGTGCGCTTCGCCTGTGCCCGCAGGGCTGCCACGTCTTTCGCCGCGATCGATGCCGTCAGGCTTTTCATTTCCGCAACCAGATCGTTGGCGAGCGCGTCGAACTTCGCGCGGTCCGTCCAGATGTTGGGCAACGCATCCGTTTCGAGACCGCCGCTGGCGCCGCTGCCCGCCGGAAACCACTGCGTCAGCCTTACCGCGCCGGCGGTGATCGCTTCAGCCGATGCGGCGAGCATCGAGCTGTCGGGCGACTCGCCTTTCAGCTGCTCCGTGATCGCCTTCAGCGCCGAGCCCATTTTCCTGAAGCCCGCTTGCCGCGCCTCGATGGCGGCCTGCGGTGTCAGCGGCTCGCCCGCCAGCGCGGCGTCGCTGACGGCGACCGACAACGAGCAGAGCAGCGCCGCGACCGCCGGGCCTGCGTGCGGTGACATCGAGCGGCGCGCCATCACAGACTTGCCGTCCGTTCGCCGAAGGTGGCGATGAAAGCCGACTTCGGGCCGCTCTGCGCGCCGCTTGCGATCTGCGCCGCTGTATACCCGGCGCGGTTCTCGAGATCGATCCGCGCACCCTTGTCAGCGAGCAGCTTCATCATTGCCCGGGTCTCCGAGGTTCCATCACCCTGCAGCAGAACGTGCAGCGGCGTCTGGCCCTGCACGTCCACCGTATTGGGATCGGGCAGCAGCCGCAGGGCCGTCTCCAGCGCTGCCCGCTTGCCGCTCATCGCGGCAGCCAGCACGATGTTCGTTCCATCGTCCAGCCGATAGGCCGTATCGGCACCGGCATCGGCGAGCAACCGCATGACGCCCGCAAAGCCGTTCTCCGCGGCCAGCAGCAGCGGCGGTTTCGCTGGAACGACATAGGCGTCGCTGCGGTAGTTGACCTCGAAGCGCATCGTCACCTTCGAGGGGCCGGTGAGCGTGTTCGGGTTCGCTCCTTTCGCCAGCAGCAGTTTCACGAGGGCCGGTTGATCTGCGAGGACAGCCGCATGCAGCAGCGTGTTGCCGTTGCGGTCGAACGCCGCAAGATCCGCGCCGCGCTCGATCATTCGAGCGGCAAAAGCAAAGTCCTTCTGATACATCGCGAGCTGCACCGCCGATGTGCCATCGGAGGCCACGTGGCCCGGGTCGCCGCCGGCTTCGAGAATGGTGACGGGCGCCTGGGGCTCACCGCTCTTCAGGGCAAAGAACAACGGCGTCAGGCCGTTGCGCGTCTGCCGGTTCACCTGCGCGCCGCTCTCGACCAGAACACGAATGGTCTCGATGCGCCCCCTGGCCGCCGCCCACATCAGCGGCGTCTGCCCCTGCTCATCCGCCTCGTCTGCCTCGGCGCCCGCGCTGATCAACCGCCGGACGGTCTCCGCCGGCGCGCTGCCGGCACACAGTGCCAGCGGTGCGATGCCATCCGGCCGCGAGACGTTCACGTTCGCACGCGCGGAAAGCAGCAGGCCCACGATCTCCGGATCGCCGTACTGGCAGGCGATGAGCAGCGGCGCGTTGTAGCGGTCGCCCGCGCCATCGGCGTTCGCCTTGCTCTGCAGAAGCAGCTGGACCATGCGGCGGTCCTGGTTCTCGACCGCCCACGCCAGAAGTGTCGATCCATCCGCCAGCGGCCGGTTGGGATCGGCCCGGCCGGCGAGCAGCGTACTGGCTTGCGTGTGATCACCACTGCGCACGGCGCGAACCAGCGCCTCATCACGTGTGGTCGCGCCAGGCCGGGCAGCGCCGCACAAGCAGGGCGACAGCGCCACGAGTGCCCCTGCAATCATCCCAACCGATTTCAACACCGTCTGCATACGCTCAGGCCGCGAGCTCTTTCAGCGGCCCGGTGCTGTCCCCCATGGTCTCGAGAGGAATGCCGAGCACACGGATCATCGACAACATGAGGTTGCACATCGGCGTGTCCTTCGGCACGACGACGTGCCGGTTGCCGGGCAGGCGGCCCCCCGCGACCAGCAGCGGCAGATCCATGTGGTCGTGATCGTTCGGGTCCCCGAAGCTCGACCCTGCGAGGACGAGCGTGCCGTCGAGCAGCGTGGCCTCGCCGTCACGGGTGCTGCTCATGCGCTCCAGGTAATAGGCGAGGTACTGCATGTGCAGGCGGTTTATCAGGGACAGCTTGGCCTTCTTCTCAGGGTCGCCGCCGTGGTGACTCAGCATGTGGTGCGCGTCCGGAACGCCGATCTCCGGGTAGGTGCGGTTGCAGAGCTCCCGCCCGACCATGAACGTCGTGACGCGCGTGAGATCCGCCTGCATCGCCAGCACCTGCAGGTCGATCATCATGCGCACGTGCTCGTCGAACAAATCCGGAATACCTGCCGGACGGGTCAGGCCCTCGGCGCTCACGCCGGCACCACCAGCACTCACCTTCTGGATGCGCTGTTCGATGTCGCGGATCGCCTCCAGGTACTCATCCATCTTGCGCCGGTCGTTGGCGCCGAGGCGCTGTGACAGGCGCGACGCATCCTCCCTCACGAAGTCGAGGATGCTGGCCCTGCGCTTCATCTGCGCCAGCCTGCTGCGCTCGTCGAGCGTATCGCCATCGCCGAACAGTCGTTCGAAAACATCGCGAGGATTGACAGTCACGGGCAACGCAACGGTCGGGCTGCGCCACGACAGCGTGTTCGTGTACGTGCAGCTGTACCCGACGTCGCAGCTGCCCAGCAGGCTGGGCGGATCGATGCCCACTTCCAGCGAGGCGAGAGGTGTCTCCTTGCCGATGTGGCCGGCGACGATCTGATCCATCGAGACCCCGGCCTGCAGGTCCGAGCCCTCGGTGCGCCGCGCATGCGTTCCGGTGAGGAAGGCGGGGCATGCGCGCCCATGGCCGCCGGGACCGTCGCCGAGCGCGCTAGCCTGATAGTGTGCAAGCCCCGTGATCACGGTGAACTGATTCCGGAACGGCGCGAGCGGCTCGAGCGTCGGCGGCAGCACGTAACCCTGCCCGGCCTGTGCCGGCCGGAAGCTCTCCATGATCATGCCGTTCGGCGTGTAGAAGGTCGCGAGCCGCTTCGGGCGCATCGGCTCAGCGGCGCGTACGGCGGGCAGCATCGCTTCCATCAGGGGGAGAGCCACGGCGGTGCCGAGGCCACGCAGCACCGTTCGGCGGCTCAGCGGCCGGCGCGTGAGGGTCATCGTGCGTCTGATCATGGAATCACGTCCCGGGAGTCTTGCGCAGGTTGAAGGGCTCGCTTTCCACGATGCCCAGGATGATCGTGCGGATGCGATAGCCGTCGCTGGCGGCGGCCCTGGCGATCGCTCGGATCGCCGGCTGATCCCGGGCCTCCACGCCGCGACCGAGCGCGTAAGTCAGCAGACGCTCCGTGAAGGCACGAGTGAACTGATCCTTGCGGCCGAGCAGAACCTGCTGCAGGCCCGCGAGCCCGTCGAACTGCGTGCCGTCGGGAAGCGTCGCGGAGACATCCAGTGCGCGGCCGTCTTCCTCCGTGCGGAAGGCGCCGACAGCATCGTAACTCTCCAGCGCGTAGCCGAGCGGATCCATCTTCACGTGGCAGGAAGCGCATGCCGGGTCCGTGCGATGCAGCTCCAGCTGCTCGCGTGCACTCAACCTGCGCCCATCCGACGACGTGCTCTTGAGTGCGGGCACGTCCGGCGGCGGCGGTGGTGGTGGTGCGGAAAGCAGGTTGTCCAGTATCCACTTGCCACGCTTCACCACGGACGTGTGATTGCCATAGGACGTCACCGTCAGGATGCTGCCTTGCCCGAGCAGACCGCCGCGCCGTGAGGCCGCGTCGAGAGACACCTTTCGAAGCGCCGGGCCTTTGACGCCGTTGATGCCGTAATGCTCGGCGAGCCGCTCATTGAGGAAGCTGTAGTCGGCGCCGATGAAGTCGAGCACGCTGCGGTTCTCGCGAACGATCGAGGCGAAGAAGAGCTCCGTCTCACGCTTCATCGCCTGCCGCAGGCGCGTGTCGAACTTCGGGAACAGGAAGACGTCCGGGCGCTGATGCTCGAGGTTGCGCAGGTACAGCCATTGTCCCGCGAAGTTCTGCGTCAGGGCCTCAGCGCGCGCATCGGCGAGCATGCGCTCCACCTGGCTTTCCAGCACCGCGCGCTTGCGCAGCTGCCCTTTCGCGGCAACGGATAGCAGTTCCTCGTCCGGCAGGCTGCTCCACAGGAACAGCGCCAGGCGCGAGGCCAGCTCCAGATCATTGATCGGGTGCACCGAGCCCGGCGTGCTGCCGGGCGGATCCTGCTCGTGCAGGAACAGGAAGCTCGGAGAGACGAGCACGGCCTCGATGGCCGCCGCGATCCCCTGCTCGAATTCCGCCCCGCTCCGCGCCGACGCGTATACCTTCAAGAGCGGGTCCACATCCGCAGCACCCACCGGACGTCGATAGGCCTGCCGCGCGAGGCCTGCGATGATCCTGCGCGCGCAAGCTTCTTCGGCCGCCGGTTTCTTTGGCTGGCAGGCGAAGATCTTGCGGCGACTGGGCGTGTCGCCTGCACCAGCGATGTCGAATGGCCCCTCGACATCGATCTGCAGCACGTCTCGCGGAAAGTTGGCCTGCGAGAACCGTGGCGACATGTGATACGACGGAACAGTGGTTTCGCCCACGCGCGCACCGTCCACGATGAACTCCAGCGGCAGCTGCGTTGGGGGCTGCGTCGGCAGCACCACCACTTCGGTCGTATTGCGCAGCGTCTGCACGGACTCGTCCAGCGCGAGCTGCCGGCGGAACGTCATTCCAATGGTGTGCGGCCCGGCGGCGAGCTTCACGCGCGCGCTGACCCGGTTCTCCGGGAGCCGGTCGACTTCGTTGTTGGTGTTGGCGTTGAGATAGCCGCTGATTTCATACGTGGCGTCGTACGGCGCGTAGTAGCGGAACGCCCCGCCGCCACGTGAGTAGAGCGGCAACTCGTCGCTCGCGCGCTCGTCGAAGGCGGGAATGCCCTGGTTCTTGATCGAGCCCGCCTTGGGGACGGCGTACGTCGTCACGTACGGCTTGCGGGGGCCGAGCCCCACCGCGAGACGGCTGAGCTTGCCGGCCACCGCGAGATAGCGGTCCATCAGGGTCGGCGAAACACTCAGCACGTCGGCGATGTTGTCGAAGCCGTAGCCGGTATCGTCGGCGGGCAGCTCGCCGCTGGCATCCACGTTCAACGCCAGCAGATCGCGCACCGCATTGGCGTATTCACTTCGATTCAACCGCCGGAGCGTGGCGCGCCCGGGGTCCGGATGCGCGGCGGCACGCTGATCCAGCGCGGATTCCAGCCAGTGGGTGAACGCGGCGCGCGCCTCGGGCGGGGGTTGCGGACGGTTCCGGGGCGGCATTTCGCCCTGGGACGTCATGCGCAGGATCTTCTCCCACTCCACGAGATGGTGGCCGGTGGCCGGGTCCGACGGGCTCAGGATGCTCAACGTCAGATCGGCCGTCATGCGCTCATCGTTGTGGCAGCGGGAACAGTACTGCTCCAGGAACTGCGCGTGGCTCGATCCTTCCGCGGATGCAGTGACAGGGGTGCCTTGCGCCTGGATCGATGGTTGCGCCAGCCCGAGCAAGGCGAGCACCACTGCGCCGGACCAGCACGTGCGCTCACGACGTGCGTCCTCCCGAAGTGCCTTCACTGAACGTTCGCTTGCCATTCCCGCCGCGATCCAAGAACCGTGCCGGGCGCTCGGCCCCGGTGACACCTTCTTCCGGACACTCGGCGGGAACAGCTTGCGCGGGCGTTAAAGTGCTGAATCTGCCGCGATTGAGACGCCTGTCGATTCGGCGAACGGAGGGCCGCGGCGAAATGCCGGCGACGGCGCACGGAACCGGCGCGCACCAACGGCGGGCGACGGCGCACTATCGTTGTACACAGAGCGTGCGAGTCTTGTATGCAATCGGCCGGGTGTCGAAAGGGAGCCGGCCAGCGGCGTTCACCCTCACCGCTCGATGGCTGGCCCGCGCCTGCGCACCACCATGCCGGCCCTCGCGGCGGTTCGCACACCACCGCGCATGGCCGCAACGCCATTGACGAACACGTCGCTCATCCCCTGCGCGAGCTGGTTGGGCTCGAACATCGTCCCACGGTCCCCGAACGAGTCCGCGTCGAAGACGACGACGTCCGCTCGCGCACCCACTTTCAGCGCTCCCCGATCCGTCATGCCGAGAACGTGCGCCGGCCGTCCAGTCAGCCGGTTCACGGCCTGCTGCGGCCTCAGCAGCTTCCAGTCCCGCACGAGCGCGCGCCAGAACCACGACGCCCAGGTGTACGCGCCGTGAAACACGGAGCTCGCAAGCGGGCCGTCAGTGGCCAGGGTCGTGGCATCGGAGCCGGGCATGCACAGCGGATGCGCGAACGCGAGCTTCTGCGACGCCTCGCTGTACGCGTGCAGAAGCACCATGGGCCGGTGCAACGTTTCGGCCTCTTCCAGCAGGATGTCCAGCGCGCAGTCGTGAGGGTCCTGGCCGCGACGCCGCCCGATCTCACCCAGCGTGAGCCGCGAGACGTCCGGGCGGCCCGGCAGATCCAGCAGCCGCACCTTGTCCCAGTCCCGCAGGCTCGAGATCAGGCCCGGGAAGGACTTGATCCGCTCGCGCGCCGCGGCGCTGGAAAGATTCTGCCGCACGCCCACGCTGCCATCGTCGAACACCCACGGTGGCAGCAGCGTGCTCAGCATGGTGGTGCCATACAGGCGTGTGTGCATGTCGAATGCGATGTCCTGCCCGCTCGCCCGCGCGTCGTCGACCACTTCGACGCACCTTTCGCAAATGGCGTCACCGGACCGAGGCATGAGGTGGCTCACCTGAAGGCGAACCTCCGCTTCCCGTGCGGTGCGAATGGCTTCCTCAACCGCTGCCACAGCGCCTTCGGCACGGTTGCGCGTGTGCGTGGCATAGAAGCCGCCTGCGCGGCCCGCTTCACGAGCGAGCTCGACGAGCTCGGCTTCGCCACACCCGACTTCACTCGGATACTCGAGCCCGATGGAGTAACCCACAGCACCTTCCGCCAGGCCCTGTCGCAACAGCGCGCGCATGCGGCCAATCTCCGGCTCGTTCGCCGGGCGATCCTGCAGCCCGACGGAAGCGAGCCTGAGCTGCCCGTTGCCGACGAGGGTGAGCACGTTGACGGCCGGACCAGCCGCCTCGAGCGTATCGAGATACTCACCGACACCGTTCCAGGTGAGGGGGATGCTGCCGTCGTAGCCGTAGATGGCGTTCGGCGCGAGCCGCGGGTCGCCTATCGGCGCGCAGCCGAAACCGCAGTTGCCGATCACCTCTGTCGTCACGCCTTGCGCGATGGAACTGACCGCGCGCGGGTCGACGAGAAGCGTGTAGTCGGAGTGGCTGTGGATGTCGATGAATCCCGGGGCGACCGACTTGCCGCGCGCATCCACGATGACATCCGCCGGACCCGGCGTGCTGCCGATGCTGACGATGCGCCCGCCGGCGAGGCCGACATCGGCCGGAAACGGGGGTGCTTCGGAACCATCGAACACCATGCCCCCACGAATCAGCACGTCGAGCGCCATGGCTACCTCACCGCACGTTGAAGGCCGGCACGACTCGAGCGGGTTCCATCGGCATCCACGGTGAGCGTGGCGCTGTCGATGACGACGCCGTAGCGCTCTTTCGCGGACTGGATGGAAACCTTGCCCTCACGCACGTCCTCCAGCACGTCGGCCGGATCACGTTCCACCGCGGGCCCGAACCCGCCGCCGCCGGCAGACACGTGCCGGAACACGTCGCCTTTGCGAAGCTTCAACGCCTCCATCGGCATGGTGGGAAGCACGCGCTCTGCGGCCGTACCCGGATTGAGAACGTTCGTGGATGCAGCACCGGGATCTCCGCCGGCCACGCCATAGGGAAGATGCGTGCGACGATCCGAGCGCACGGTGCACACCGCTTCGTCCGCGAGCAGGCGGAACGTCCGGGCAAACGCCAGCCCGCCGCGCATGCGCCCTGCCCCGCCCGAGTCCTGCACCAGGCCGTATTCGAGCACCTGCAGAGGCAGGTCCGCCTCGATGAGCTCAATGGGATTGTTCGAGAGATTGGCGGCCGGATTGGAGATGCCCTCCACGCCATCCAGCGCCGCGCGCGCGCCCCACGTGCCGACCATCACTTCCGTGAGAACGAACGGCCGGCCCTCGTGCTGGCCTCCGATGGCGAAGAGCGTCGGCCCGCCTTCTCCCCCGGCAATGACCCGCTCCGGCGCGATGCCGGCAAAGGCCCCCATGATGGCGTCGAACACGCGGTAGCCCATCACGCCGCGCGCAGCGCACGCCGCGGGATGCGTGGGGTTCAGGATCGAGCCGCGCGGCGCGTGAATGGTGACCGGCCTCATGTAGCCTTCACAGTTCGGGATCTCGATGTGAGTGAGGCAGCGAATGGCGCAGTAGGTAGAGGAGTTCACCATGGCGACGGGGCAGTTGATCGCAGCGGGCACCTGCGCGGAAGTGCCCTCGAAATCCACCGTGATCGCCTCACCCGCGACCGTGATCTCCACGGCGACCTTCAGCGGCTCGGGATGCTCCCCGACTCCGTCGATCCAGTCGACGAAGGCGTAACGGCCGTCGGGAATATCCGCGATGACCTTGCGCATCAGGCGCTCGGCCTGCTCCTGCAGCGCCTGCAGGTAGCGACGGAGCTGCCCGGCGCCATGTCGCCGAAGCAGCTCGCCATACCCACGCTCCCCGGCTGCGCACGCGGCGAGCTGCGCTTTCAGATCCCCCATCACCTGCACCGGCAGGCGTGTGTTCTTCGACAGAATGCGAAGCAGCGTCTCGTTGGGCACACCCGCCTCGCGCAGCTTCACGACGGGGATGCAGAGCCCTTCCTGGAAAATCTCCGTGGCATGCAGCGCCACCGAGCCGGGTGTGATGCCGCCGATGTCGCAGTGATGTGCCATCGTGCAGGCCCACGCCTCGATCGCACCCTCGTGGAACAACGGCTTGATCACGTACAGATCCGGCAAATGCTGGCCGCCGGAGCCATACGGATCGTTGAACAGGAACACATCGCCCGGCTTCGCCGTGGCGGCGTGATCCCGCATCAGGATGCGCATGCAATCCGGAAACGACCCGAGCTGCACCGCGAGCGTCAGTCCCTGCGCCACGACCTGGCCGTGGCGATCGCACAGCGCCGTGGAGTAGTCCATCGAATCCCGCACCACCGGGGAGTACGCGCTGCGCATGATGATGAGCGCCATCTCATCCGCCGTGGAGGAGAGCGCATTCTTCACGACCTCGAACGTAATGGGGTCGAGCGCGGGCTCACGCGAATGATCGTTCATGGGAGGGTTTCCCTGTTCACTTCGATCTCGATGTTGGCGAGATCATCGAGGCGCACGCGTGCACCGGGCGGCACGATGCACGTGGAGTCATACTCTTCGATGATGACGGGCCCCTCGAGCCACCCCGCGCTCAGCGCGCCGCGGTCGACGACCGGGGTGTCTGCGAACCCCGCGGCTCTGCCGAAATAGGCGCGTCTCGACTTTGGATCGCGCGCGCCGCCGCTCGCCCGGGCCGCTGCGGCGAGCCGCTGGTAGCTCATGGATCGATCGACCGGAGCCACCTGCGCCTGGACGCGGATCGACACCAGGTCCACCGGATCTCCGTCCGACCGATGTCCATAGGTCCTGTGATGTTCCGCGTGAAAGCGGGAGAGGATCTCCGCCGGCGTGTCGTCATCGTGAACCGCGATCGCCAGCTCATATGCCTGCCCCGCGTAACGCATCTCGGCGAACCGCAGGAGTTGCAGCCGCTCGACCGGATGGCCCTCACCCATCATGGTCTCCCGCGCATTCGACTCGAGCTTCTCGAACAACGTGGTGAGCTTCCCAGCTGCGAGCGTGTTCGCGGGAAGCAGCACGGTGTTCGAGAACTCGTGCTCCACATCGGCAAGCAGCAAGCCGACGGCGCTGAAGACCCCGGGGGCCGGCGGCACCAGGACTCGTCGCATCGACAATGCGGACGCCACTGCGGCCGCCGCAATCGGCCCATTGCCGCCGAACGCGACGAGCGTGAACTCACGGGGATCGCGACCGCGGTACGTCGTGACTGCCTTCACGGCCCGTGTCATCGTGGCCGCGGCAACTGTATAGATGCCGTATGCGGCGTCTTCCAGCGACATGCCGAGCGGCTTTGCCACCCGCTCGAGCAGAACATCGCGCGCGCGTGCCGCATCGAGCTTCACGCGACCGCCAGCGATCGCAACCGGGTTCAGGTAGCCGAGGGTCACCATCGCATCGGTGAACGTCGGTTCCGTTCCCCCCGTGCCATAACACACCGGCCCGGGGCTCGCGCCCGCGCTGTGCGGGCCGACGCGCAGGCCGCTCGCTGCGTCCGCGCTGACGATGGAGCCGCCGCCGGCGCCGATCTCCGACACATCGATGAACGGCAGCTTGATGGGATAGCCGCCCCCCTTCACGAGCCTGCTCGACAGGTTGATGCCGGACCCGACCTCGTACTCCGTCGTCTTCGCCGGCTCGCCGCCCTCGATCATGGCGGCCTTGGCGGTCGTGCCGCCCATGTCGAAGGAGATCACGTTGTCGAGACCCAGCGCCCGCGCCATGCGCGCGCAGGCGATGACCCCGGCAGCGGGCCCGGATTCGGTGATGTAGGCGGGCCGGCGTGTCGCCGACTCCACCGTCATGACTCCGCCATTGGAGGTCATGATCTGCAGCGAGCCGTTCACGCCGATGCCGCGCATGTCGCGCTCCAGCGCGGCGATGTATCGCTTGACGGTCGGCCCCACGTACGCGTTCACCACCGCTGTGCTCGTGCGCTCGTACTCGCGGATCTCCGGCAGGATGTCCGTAGAGCAGGTGACGTACACATCCGGCGGCAGCGCGGCGCGAATCAGCGCTGCCACGCGCCGCTCGTGACGAGGGTCCGCATACGAATGGATCAAGGCGACGGCCACCGCTTCGACACGCTCATCGCGCAGCACGGAAATGGCGGCATTCACCGAGCTCTCGTCCAGGTTCTTCAGGACGACGCCGCGTGCGCCAAGTCGCTCGTCGACCTCGAGCCTCAGGCGCCGGGGCACGAGCGGTGGCGGCTTTCGATACTGCAGATCGTAGAGCACGGGAATGCGCAGCCGGCGCATCTCCAGCACATCGCGGAATCCCTTCGTGGTGAGCAACGCGGTCTTCGCGCCCTTGAGCTCGAGGATGGCGTTGGTGGCGATCGTCGACGCATGAACGAGCTCGCTCATCCGGGCCGGCTCGGCACCCTGCTCGGCCATGAGCTCAAGCACCCCTTCCACGATCGCGCGGCTGTAGTTGTCGGGGGTCGAAGAAACCTTTCGGGTCACCACGCTGCCGGCTGCATCGACCAGCACGAGATCCGTGAACGTTCCGCCGATGTCGGCGCCCACCCGAAACGTCGCTCGCGTCTTCATGCGGCCGACGGTAGCACCCGCCCCCGGCCGCACGAAGCTGCATATATCGATCACACGCGATAAGAAAACCTTATCGCAGGATCTCCTCACGCACGAGCGCCACGATCTCGGCGAGATCCCCGATCGCGGGATCGTTCCGATAGGCCACAGTCAGATGATGCACGGGCAGCTCCGGCCGACACACCAGCCGTCGCAGCGAGCCGCCTCTGACCTCATCATTCACCAGCGCGGGAGGCAGCGCGGCGACACCGAAACCATCGGCAGTGAGCTTGGCGATGATCGAAAGACTCGTACAGGTGTTGAGGCGCTGCGGAGTGAGCCCCGCAGCGCCGAACCACCCGAGCAATGTGTAGTACAGGTGTGAGGGGCGAGGGTTCGTGAGAATGGGCAGCCGCGCGAGACTCTGCGGCGTCACCGGTCCGCGCGGCAGTTTCAGGCTCGCCCCGGCGAACCACGCCAGCCCGATATCCTCGAGCGGCACGATCGTGATGGCCGGGTCGGGCGTGGGTTCGTTGAGGAACGCGATGTCGAGCTGTTCCGCGCGCAGCTTGCGATCCAGGCTGGAGCTGAAGTCGATATCGAGCTCGATGTGCAGGGCCGGGTGCTTCGAGGCGAGCCGCGTGAGCAGCGGCGAAAGATGAGTCAGCGCGAACGTGTCGGCGGAGCCCATGCGGATGGTGCCGACCAGCGACTCGCGGGCACGCAGCCGCGTCTCGATGGTCTCGCCGAGCTCCATCATGCGCTCCGCGTAGCGGACGAGATCCGCCCCCCGCCGCGTGAGGTGCGGCCGAACGTGCGTGCGATCGATCATGGTGATGCCGAGCTGGTTCTCGAGCGCGCGGATCCGGCCGGAGATCGCCGGCTGCGAGATCTTCAGACGGCGCGCCGCCGCGCGAAAGCTGCCGAGGCGTGAGATCCAGACGAGCGCTTCGAGCTGCCCCAGCCGGATTCGCACGACCGGCGCCGCTCAGCCGGGCGTGTCGATGACGCGCTGGCGCTGCGAGCCGAGACGGTCTATGGACAGATCCATCACATCCCCCGCGCGCAGAAAGCGGGGTGGCTTCTGGCCCATGCCGACCCCGAACGGAGTGCCCGTGGAGATGACGTCGCCGGGAAGCAGCGTCATGTAGCGGCTGATGTAGCTCACGATGTGCGCGACACCGAACACCATGTCTTCCGTGTTGCCGCGCTGCTGGACCTCACCATTCACGCTCAGGAGGAGGCTCAGCGCCTGCGGGTTCCGCACCTCATCCGATGTGACGAGCCACGGGCCGAGGGGAGCAAAGGTATCCGCGCTCTTGCCCTTCACCCACTGACCCGTGCCTTTCAACTGCCAGTGCCTTTCGCTGACATCGTTGACGATGCAGTAGCCCGCGACATGGGACAGCGCGCCCTCGAGGCTCACGCGCGCGGCCCGGGTGCCAATGACGACGCCGAGCTCCACTTCCCAGTCGACCTCCAGCGCGCCCGGGGGAATCATCACGTCATCGTTCGGGCCGCAGATCGACGTCGGCGACTTCATGAACAGCACCGGCTCACTCGGGGCCGTGGCACCAATCTCCCGGATGTGCCCGTGATAGTTGAGACCCACACAGACAAGCTTGCCCACACCGCCCACGCAGGGCCCGAGCCGCGGTGTGCCGTTCACGAGCGGCAACGACCCGCTCTTCGCCAGCTCCGCCAATTGAGCGAGCGACTGGGGCGCCAATGACGCGCCGGTGATATCCGCCACCCGCGAGGAGAGGTCCCGCAGATTGCCATCGGCATCGATCAGGCCCGGGCGCTCGGCACCTGCATCACCGAATCTCACCAGCTTCATGAATACTCCCGCAGCGTCGAGTGACAGCGTCCGTCCAGGTCGTGTAACGTTACATCTACAGCAAAATCCTTACAAGCGACCCGGTCCGCCCTGCGCTGTCCAGCCTTGCAGATCCTGCGTCACGGCCTGCGCCGCCATCGTGGCTGGCCTCGCCAGTGGGCGCGCGCCACACCGAAATCCCACTACGACGTGGTCATCGTCGGCGGCGGCCATGGGCTCGGCACGGCGTACTACCGGCTGCTGCGTGAAACGGCGAGTGCCGAACAGGACGCCGGGCACGTGGCGCCGGACAAACCGATCTGATATCTTGAATTCAATCTGATATATCTGATCACCAGAAAGGCTTCCCGATGTTCATGCAGAGCCAGGCCTGGACGGATATCGATTTCCACGAGGACGGCAAACAGGTCGATCACCTGTTCATCCCGTACTCCGTGCACCGCTCGGCGTATGGCAACGTGGCGATTCCGATGGTGGCGCTGCGCAATGGGGACGGGCCGAAGATCCTGCTCACCGCCGGCAATCACGGCGATGAGTTCGAAGGCCAGATCGTCGCCGCGCGCATCGCCCGGGCGCTCGAGGCACAGGACATCAGCGGAACCCTGATCATCGTGCCCGGCCTCAATTTCCCGGCGGCGGCCAGCGGCTCCCGCGTATCCCCCCTCGATGGCGGCAACCTGAACCGCTCGTTTCCGGGTGAAGCCCGCGGCACGCCCACCCAGCAGATCGCGTACCACCTCCACACGGTGCTCATGCCCATGGTGGACGTCGTCATCGACCTTCACTCCGGCGGCTCTTCTCTCGACTATCTGCCCACGGCGTTCACACACCTGTGCGGCGAGCCCGGGCGTGACGCCACTGCCCTCGCCGCCATGCGCGCCTTCGGCGCGCCGCTCACCATGGTGTTCCCGGACGATGACGATCCTCGGCGCGCCTTTGCTTCGGCCCTGCACAACAACTGCCTCTACCTGTCGACCGAGCTCGGCGGCACGGGCTCGGTCAATCCGGAGACGCTGTCGTTCTCCTACGCCGGAACGGTTCGGCTGCTGAGCCACTTCGGGCTGTTGAGGAGACCACAGGCCCTGGGCCCGCTGCGCGCGCCCGAGCACACCCGGTTCGTGCAGATCGCCGGCCGCGATCATCAACTCCATGCCACCCGCGCCGGCATCTTCGAGCCTCATTTCAGGCTGGGGGACGCCGTGCGCGCCGGCCAGCTGGCCGGGTTGATCTACAGCCAGCACGAGCCCACCCGGGAACCCGCCGCGGCGTACTTCAAGGCGGATGGGTTCGTCATCTGTCGTCGACATCAGGCACAGGTGGAAGCAGGCGATTGCCTGGCGCATACGGCCATCGACTACGACGCAGAGCTGCAGTGACGCCCGGCGACTCCGTAACGAAGTTCTACCGCTCGTTCACGTCGGCGGATCTGGTGCTGTACGCCGGCACCAATCTGCATTGCCTTCGAGACACCTCGGCAGCCCTCGAACAGATCGGCATGATGCCGGTCATCGGAGCCGGCCGGCGCAAGCAGCAGCCGAACGTGACGAGCCTTGCGAAACTGGAGTCACGCACCGCCGCCCTGCTCTGCGACATCTTCCATGGGCGCTTTGCGGAAGCGCGCTTTCCCTCCTGCACTCAAGCCAACCTCGCGATCTTCGTCGCGCTGCTGAATGCCGGGGACACCGTGCTCTGTCTCCATGCCGCCGATGGCGGCCATGTCAGCCAGAATGGCGACGGGATGCTCGGGCATCTGTCCGTGAAGCTGCGCTCGATACCGTTCGATCCGGAAGCCCAATGCATGGACGATGCGGCCACCGCAACGCTCGTGCGCCGTTCGCGGCCGCGGCTCGTGGTGTTCGGCCCGAGCGTCGTGCTCCGCCCGAGTGACATGGCCCGCACCGCAGCTGTGTGTCGGGAGACGGGCGCCGTTCTCATGGTCGATGTCTCCCATGTCGCAGGCCTCATCGCCGGAGGCGTGTTTCCGAACCCGCTCGAGCACGGCGCGGACCTGATCAGCGCCTCGAGCTACAAGACACTCGGCTGCCCGCCCGCGGGCTTCATCGTGGGCAAGACGCGGTCCCTGCAAAGTCGCATCGCGGCTGCGGCATCGCCCAAACTGCTTTCCAATTACGATGCGGGCCGGCTGCTCCGCTTCACGGACGCGTTGGCGAGCTCCCGTCATGCGCTTCGCCCTTACGCACAGGCCGTGGTCAGCAACTCCGCCTCGCTCAGCTCCGCGTTGCGCGATGAAGGCGCCCCACTTCTTCTGGCCGCCAATGAGCTCAGCAGCACACATCAGGTGGTCGTGCGCATGGGCAACAGGGCGCACGCATCCAGAACGGTGAGCCGCCTTCAGGAGATCGGCATCACCACGAGTCTCTGCGGCATTCCGGGCCGGCCGGGGCGCTGGGGCATCCGGCTGGGCACACAACTCGTCACGCGCCGCGGGATGGGGGCCAGCCAGATGCCCGGCATCGCGAAGCTGATCGTCACCGCCGTGCGCTCGCGCGCCCGGGCGAGCTCCCGTCGCGAAGTGCAACAACTTGCCGCCGCTTTCCGGGGCGTGGCTTTCTGCGCTCCGCCCGCCACCCACAGCCGCGGAGGAAGCCACCGCCATGGCGAATGATCCCCGGTTGATCCGCAGGACAGCGCTGGAGGTGGTCAGCCTCCTGCAGAAGGGCGAAATCAGCCCTCTCGACTGTCTGGACACGCTGGAGGCGAGAATATCTGCCGTGGATGGCGTGGTGAACGCGCTGCCCACTCTGTGCTTCGACCGCGCGCGACACGCCGCTGCGCAGCTGATGCAGAAACCGCGCTCCGAGCGCGGCCTGCTCGCCGGACTACCCGTCGCCATCAAAGATCTCGCGCAGGTAGCCGGCGTCCGCACAACCTTTGGCTCGCCGCTATTCGCTGACCACATTCCGGAACACTCCGATCCATTGGTGGACCGCCTCGAAACCACAGGCGGAGTCGTGTACGCCAAGTCGAACACGCCTGAGTTCGGCTCGGGCGCCAACACGTTCAACGATGTGCTGGGCACGACGCGCAACCCCTGGGATACAGCGCGCACCGTCGCAGGCTCTTCCGGCGGCTCAGGCGCAGCGCTGGCTTCGGGCACGGCCTGGTTGGCGCACGGCTCGGATTTTGGCGGCTCACTTCGCCTGCCCGCGAGCTTTTGTAGCGTCGTGGGCTTGAGGCCATCGCCCGGACGAGTCGCCACGCCACTCGCGTATCCGATGGATCAGCAGCTGTTCGTCGAAGGGCCCATGGCACGCACCGTGGAGGACGTCGCACTGTTCCTCGATGCCTTGTGCGCGGAGGACATTCGCGACCCGGTCTCGCTGCCCTCCCCGGCCGGCTCGTTCCTGGATGGCGCGCGGTCCGGTTGGAAGCCTGCCCGGGTGGCGTTCTCTGCAGACCTCGGAATCACACCTGTCGACGCGGAAATTGCAGCCATCTGTCGTCGGGCCGCGCTGCGGTTCGCGGAAAGCGGCGCAATCGTCGAGGAGGCGCACCCGGACTACACCGAGATGCACGATACGTTCGGTGTGCTGCGCGCCCGCTCCTATGCCATCTCGAAGTTCCAGTTGCTTCAGACGCAGCGCCATCGGCTCAAGCCCGAGATCATCTGGAATATCGAGAAGGGCCTTGCGCTCACCCTGGCGGACGAGGCGCGCGCCGAGCGACAGCGCCTGGCGCTGTACCATCGCACACTGAAGTTCTTCGAAACCTACGACCTGCTCTGTACGCCCACCACGATCGTGCCGCCGTTTCCGGTCGAGCAGCGCTATCCTGAATCCTGCAACGGCGCGCGGCTCGCCGACTACACGCAGTGGTTCTCCATCAATTACGCGTTCTCCACGGTGAACTGCACTGCCCTTTCATTGCCGTGCGGGTTCACACGCGAAAGTCTTCCAGTTGGACTGCAGATCGTGGCCCGCCCGCGAAACGAGAGCCGGCTGCTGGCAGGCGCGAAGCTGCTGGAAGACATTCTGGACATGAAGGGCACGACGCCCGTCGAGCCGCGCATCCGACACCTTCCGGAGGAAGCCGCATGACACGCCCAACGCCCACGACGATCAAACACCCGGAGCTCCACGGCCGCATCGGCGTGGCTCGTCACGAGATCACGCCGCCCGCGGGCATCTACGCCCGCCTGTGGGGAAGCGCGAAGCACGATGTTGCGGAGGGCGTGCATCGGCCCCTCTACGGCTCGTGCCTCGTTCTTCAGGACGTCCATCGCAGCACGGAACTGGTCCTCCTGGCGATGGACCTGTGCATCCTCACGCAGGACGAGATGGAGCGTCTGCGCGCGACGTTGCTGAAGGAGCTCGGTCTCGAGCCGCACCAGCTCTCCATTCACCCATCGCATTCCCACAGCATTCCGTTCTATTCGCGCGCCCACGTGAACCGGCCTGGTGGGCATCTGATACTGCCCTATCTGGACGCCCTGCCAGGAAAGTGCATGGCATTGGTTGCGGAGGCCCGCGCCAACTGCAACCCGGCCACGCTGACGTGGGCGTACGGAAGGTGCTCCCTCGCATACAACAGGGATGCGATTGATGCGGCCAGCGGCCGTGACGTCTGTGGCTTGAACCTCGACGAGAAAGCGGACGACACCTTGCTGGTTGGCCGCGTCACCGATGCCGCCGGCGCCATTCGCGCCACGCTCGTGAACTACGCTTGCCACCCGGTCTCACTGGGCGGCGCCAATCGTCTCATCTCCCCGGACTACGTGGGCGCGATGCGCGAGCTCGTCGAGCGGGATACGGGCGGAGCGCCGTGCATCTTCCTGCACGGGCCGTCGGGAGATCTCACGCCTCGCCGCAGCTACGAGCCAACGGTCGACGCGGCAGACCAGAACGGCCGCGAGCTCGGGTATGCCGCGCTCTCGACCCTCGCTTCCATGTTTCCGCCCGGCCAGCAACTTCAGTACACGGGCATCGAAGAATCGGGCACGCCCCTCGGCGTCTGGCGTCTGCAGGCCAAGCCTGCCGTCAATGAAACATTGAGCGCGCAGGTGGTGAACACACGCCTGCCGCTCAAGAGCATGCCCGCGCGCGCGGAGATCGAGCAGCAGCTCGCGGCCGCAACCGAGCGCTACGAGATCGAGCGCCTGGAAAGAACCCGTGGCCGGCTGGACCTCGCCGGCAACGGGGACTTCTATTTCGCCGTCTGGAAGCTGGGCGATGCCTTCATGATCTGCGTGCCGAGCGAGTCATACAGCCATCTGCAGATGGCACTGCGCGCCCGGTTCCCGGAAACCGCCGTGGCCGTCATGAACCTGTGCGACGGCACGTACATGTACCTGCCCACGCGGGCGGCCTACGAGCGCAACGACGTCTACCCGGTTCGGGTCGCGCTCTACGAGTCCGGCGCTCTGGAACACGTGGCAGAGCTGGCCTCGGGCGCCATCGGGGGCATGCGCTGAGAGTTCACATCGTTCGTTTGTAACGTTACACTCCTGTCAGCGTCGTCCCTGCCGACAGGAGCATGCTCGTGTCCCACGAATCGTCGACCACCCGACTCCGCCTCCCCGAGTTTCACGGTCACATCGGCGTCGCCACCCGGGAAATCACACCTCCGGTCGGCATCTATTCCCGAACGTGGGGCAGCGCGGCCCATGACCGGGCCGAAGGGGTGCATCGGCCCCTCCTCGCGCGCTGTCTGGTGTTTCGCTCACTCGATGGCGCGGCAGAGCAGATCCTCATCACCCTGGATGCGCTGGTCTTCTGGCCACTCGCGGCCGGGAAGATCCGCAAGACGGTGGAAGAGCGCTTCGGCCTGCAGCCCGGCCAGGTGAGCTTCCATCCTTCGCACTCCCATAGCGCGCCGTTCATGGCCGAACGGCAGATCGGCAAGCCGGGTGGCGACCTCATCGTGCCTCATCTCGATACGATTCCCGGCATCTGCTGCGAGCTCGTCGATGAGGCGCGCGCGACACTGAAGGAGTCGATCCTGACGTGGACGTACGGCCGGTGCTCGATGGCCTTCAACCGGGATGCGATCGATGCGGCCAGCGGCCGCGACATCTGCGGCCTGAATCTCACCGAG
>Ga0160467_100165_pt1 | contig 91171 bp, 82 predicted proteins | sample HID1972I_E11MG_FD_108221 | JGI IMG/M metagenome (GOLD analysis project Ga0160467, IMG submission 108221) | Enriched pill bug-associated microbial communities from UW Madison campus, WI, USA - HID1972I_E11 MG | ecosystem: Host-associated > Arthropoda: Insects > Digestive system > Unclassified ... | reverse complement strand
ATCGCGAACGACCGCGAATGTTGGGTGAAAAAAGGTGTTTACCGCTTTAGCGGCGATTTATTTGCCGGGCGCCGGGGTAGCCAGGGGAGTGGCGTAACTCCCCTGGCACGTTCACCGTTCGCAGCGGTTGCAGAGATAACCCAAAATACGGGTGAACGGAACGGCATTGGGGCTGACATAGCCCCCTGAAAAGGCCGGGGAGTTGTGTATAAGAGACAGCCCGATGGGAGAGGGGAACGCAGCTATAGTTGCCAAAACGTTAAATACGTCACAAACAAAATGTTACACTGCGCAACTTTCCCACCCAATATGCGCAGGTTCCCATGAGCGAATGTACTGAAAATCTTTCCCGCAGTGAGACGTTAACGCGTCCAAACTGGTCTGCGGTTTTTGCCGTGGCGTTTTGCGTTGCCTGCCTGATTACCGTTGAATTTCTGCCGGTTAGCCTGCTGACGCCGATGGCGCAAGAGCTCGGAATTACCGAAGGCGTCGCCGGGCAATCGGTGACTACCACCGCGTTCGTGGCGATGTTCGCCAGCCTGTTTGTCACCCACGTGATTGGCCGCACCGACCGCCGCTACATTGTCATCCTGTTCTCCGTACTCCTGACGCTCTCCTGCCTGCTGGTGTCTTTTGCCTCCAGTTTTAGCCTGTTACTGCTTGGCCGTGCCTGTCTGGGTCTGGCGCTCGGCGGCTTCTGGGCGATGTCTGCGTCGCTCACCATGCGTCTGGTGCCCGCGCGACTGGTACCGAAAGCGCTGTCGGTGATTTTTGGCGCGGTCTCCATCGCGCTGGTGATTGCTGCCCCGCTCGGCAGCTTTTTAGGCGGCATTATCGGCTGGCGCAACGTCTTTAACGGTGCGGCAATTATGGGCCTGCTGTGCGTGGTGTGGGTCTGGAAGGCGTTGCCTTCGCTGCCGGGTGAGACCGGACAGAAGGCGAATATGTTCGGGCTATTAAAACGGCCTGGCGTGATGGCGGGTATGACGGCGATTTTCATGGCATTTGCCGGGCAGTTCGCGTTCTTTACCTACATTCGTCCGGTATTTATGTCCCTCGCGGGCTTTGATGTCGATGGCCTGACGCTGGTGCTGCTGAGCTTCGGGATTGCCAGTTTCGTTGGCACCTCGCTGTCGGCGGTGATCCTCAAGCGTTCGGTGAAAATGGCCCTGACCTGCGCGCCATTAATCCTCGCAATTAGCGCCGCGGTGCTTATCCTGTGGGGAAGTGAGAAAATCGTGGCCGCGTCGGTGGCGGTTATCTGGGGCTTTGCCTTTGCGCTGGTGCCGGTCGGCTGGTCAACGTGGATCACCCGCTCGCTGTCTGACCAGGCCGAAAAAGCCGGTTCCATTCAGGTGGCGGTGATCCAGCTGGCCAACACCTGCGGTGCCGCCGTGGGCGGCGTGGCGCTGGACCATTTCGGCCTGCTGTCTCCGCTGATGTTATCCGGCACGCTGATGCTGCTTACTGCGCTGCTGGTCGCGACAAAAGTACGAATGAAGTAATCCTGCCTGCCCGGATCACATGTCCGGGCACTGAATCTGCCCGATGGCATCCCAGTAGTTCTTCTGGTTATTACGCTCAAGCGCCAGCGTCGCGTCGCGCACGTGGCGCTTGTTGTCTTCGGACGCGAGTATCTTGTCGCCGAACGCGTCATCGCTCATCTTCGCGTCTGGGGTACAGGTTTTTTTGACGTCCTTCATCACCTGCAGCTTTTGCTGCTCAAACTGCAACCCTTTCATCGGGGAGTCGGCATAGGCGGCTGGGACGCTCAGACAGGCCAGTAAACAGAGAATTGGCACAGCTTTCATCGTGGATCCCTTCTGTTGCAAAATTCATTACCTTTAACTATATGTTCAGGCCGCTGATTGCGCAAACCTGGCGACCGGAAAATATTATTAAATCAGTCAATTATGGATTTTATCGCGCAAAAGCATGATTGACAGCTCGGCATTATCCCAGCCGCGCGTGACGGCGTGCATCGAGCGAAATCAGCACGACCGAAGAGAGGATGAGCAGAGTGCCCAGCCAGTCCGGCAGCGCAAAGCTGACACCCAACAGCAGCACCGATAACAGCGCGCTACTCAGGGGTTCGGCGCAGCTCAGAATGCTGGCCTTCGGACCGCCAATCATCTGCGCGCCCTTCAGGTACAGGCTGAACGTCAGCGATGTGCCAATCACCACCAGATAGAAAAACGCCAGCAGCAGATTGCCGCTGATCACGAAATGTAACCCTTCGCCAGCATAGAACGGCAGCAAAAAGGCGCCGCCCAGCAGCATACTCCAGCCGACTATCGGCAGCGTGCCGTAGCGTGCAATCAGCGTGGAAGGATAGGTGGTATAAAACGCGGCGGCGAAGGCCGAGGCAATTCCCCAGAACACTGCCGCAGGCGAGACAGAAAGCGACGTCGGGTTACCGTGGGTGACCAGCAAAAAGGTACCTAACAGTGAGGTCAGAATGGCGGCAAACACCAGTGCCCCGGGCCGCGATTTGCGCACAATGGCAAACCACGCCACGATGATGGTCGGCGACAGGAATTGAAGGACGGTCGCCGTGGCGGCATTCGATTTTTCGATGGTCATCAGGAAGGTGAGCTGCACCGTCAGCGCGCCCACCAGCGAAAACAGCAGCAAACTCAACGCGTCTTTGCGGTTCTTCAGAATGCGGAAAATGTTATCGCCATGCACGAAGGCCAGCATCAGCAGAATGAATCCTGCAAACAGCAGGCGCACCATGGTTAAAAACTGCGACGACATCTGGCTCTGCTCCATGATGTACTGCGCGCATACGCCGGAACTTCCCCACAGCACGGCGGCTATGAGTACGTTCAGCATCCCTTTCCTGGTCGAGCCCATCTTTTCCTCAACAACCTGATTTCGTTGCCCGGGATAATAGCACAGGACAAAAAGCAGGCCGACGTTGCCCCCTGTTATTAGTGATTGAGAAGTTAGTGACCAGGACCAATAATAAGTCGGGCTTTAGGTGAAAAGACGCGGAGACAGGTTATGCAAATTGAAGTTACTGAAAAGGTGACTCAGCAGGATCAGGACGCATTATTTACCGGTTTACGCGCGTATAACAGCCAGTTTATTGATACCCGTGACTGGTTCGAACTGGGCGTCTATGCCCGGGATGAAAACGGCATAATGCTCGGTGGGCTGATTGGCAAACGCAAAGGCGACTGGCTTTGCATTGATTATCTGTGGGTCAGCGATGCAGCACGCGGCAAAGGGCTTGGCAGCGAGTTGATTCGTGAAGCCGAAAGCCGCATCCGCGAATGGGGCTGCAGCCATATGTTGGTGGATACCGCCAGCTTCCAGGCACTGCCGTTCTATCAGAAATGCGGGTTTACTCTGCATAACACTATCAATGACTTCCCTCATCAGGGAATGCAGCGCCACTACCTGACAAAAGCCCTTTAACCACCAATCCCCTGGCCCATTATCGCCAGCGCGTGACGCACGATAACGTCGGGGGAAACGGCTTTCATCCGCTCGTCGGTTCGCAGACGAGAAAACGGCACCAGCACCAGGCTTATCAGCGTCGTTATCAGTAACTCCGGCGCGAGTTCCCGGTTGAGTTTGCCCGTTTCCTGCCATTTCACCACGGTACTCAGCAGCTTATGGTGCTTATCTTCGCCGAAACGCGCCTGCATGTGCTGGCGCAAAATCGGCATTTCACCAATCATCTCCTGCATCCACAACGGCGCAAACCACGCGTGTTGTTCCGCCAGTTCCGCCAGCACCCGCACCATGATGGTTAAGGCCATAACCGGGTCGTCAGAGTGTTCGACGAACGCACTGCTGATGCGGTTTCGCAGCGGCATGAAACGCTCCTCGAGGATCTGATCGATAAGCGCCTCGCGGGAGGTGAAATAGTAATGCAGCATCGCCGGGGTCACGCCGGCTTCTTTGGCGATAGCGTTGAGCGACACCCGGGCGATCCCCTGCCGGGCAAACAGCGCCAGCGCGATATCCATCAGCTGCTCGCGATTGTCTGCTCCAGCCTGTTTTCCACGCGGACGCCCCGGGCGGCGCGGTTTCTCGGAATTATCTTTGCCATTCTGTGCTTTCATTTACGGGGTGTCCCTTGACCTGAACCATAACTTACATAAATATTAATTAGGTATTTAATTAATTTCAAGTGAGCTTTTTATGGAGTCTCAAACGACGACTCAATCGCAGCACGTTCCAGCCACTGGCGTGAAGTCTATCCGCCTGTTGTTCAGCGCGCTGTTGTTGGTGATGCTGCTGTCGGCGCTGGATCAGACCATCGTCTCGACGGCGTTGCCCACCATTGTGGGCGAACTTGGCGGCCTTGATAAGCTGTCGTGGGTGGTCACCGCCTATATTCTGACGTCCACTATCGTGGTGCCGCTGTACGGCAAATTTGGCGACCTGTTTGGCCGCAAACGGGTGCTGCAAATCGCAATCGTGCTGTTCCTCGTCGGCTCCGCATTGTGCGGCCTGGCGCAGAACATGACGCAGCTGGTGCTGATGCGCGCCCTGCAAGGTCTGGGCGGCGGTGGTTTGATGGTAATCAGCATGGCGGCGGTAGCGGACGTTATCCCGCCAGCCGACCGTGGACGCTATCAGGGTCTGTTCGGCGGGGTCTTTGGCCTCGCCACGGTGATCGGCCCGCTGATCGGCGGCTTCATCGTGCAGCACACCTCATGGCGCTGGATTTTCTACATCAACCTGCCGCTGGGGCTGTTCGCCCTGCTGGTGATTGGCACGGTATTCCACAGCACCAACAAGCGCAGCGCGCATCAGATTGACTGGCTCGGCGCGCTGTATCTCAGCATGGCGCTGCTGTGCATCACGCTGTTTACCACCGAAGGCGGCACCGTGCGCGAATGGAGTGACCCGCAGCTGTGGTGCATTCTGGCGTTTGGCCTGGTGGGCATTGCCGGGTTTATCTATGAAGAGCGCTTAGCGTTCGAGCCAATTATTCCGCTGTCGCTGTTCCGCGACCGCAGCTTCCTGTTGTGCAGCCTGATTGGCTTTATCATCGGGATGTCGCTGTTTGGCTCGGTGACCTTCCTGCCGCTCTATTTGCAGGTGGTGAAAAGTGCGACGCCAACCGAGGCCGGGCTACAGCTGATCCCGCTGATGGGCGGCCTGCTGGTGACCTCGATTATCAGCGGACGCTTAATCAGCCGCACCGGTAAATACCGCCTGTTCCCCATCGCCGGGACGCTGCTCGGTTTCATCGGGATGCTGCTGCTGACGCGGATCACCATCGATTCGCCAACCTGGCATCTGTATCTGTTTACCGGTGTGCTGGGCATGGGCCTCGGCCTGGTCATGCAGGTGCTGGTACTGGCCGTGCAGAACTCGGTCGCACCAAATCTGTACGGCGTGGCGACGTCCGGCGTGACGCTGTTCCGCTCGATAGGCGGCTCCATTGGCGTGGCGCTGTTTGGCGCGGTCTTTACCCACGTGCTGCAATCGAATCTCACTCGTTTGCTGCCCGAGGGCGCGGAAATCCCTCGCGGGATGAACCCGGTGGCCATTCACCACTTGCCGGTAGCCGTGCGCACCGATTATCTCGATGCCTTCGGGGCCGCCATTCACGCGGCCTTCATGATGGCGGCGTGCATTATGGTGCTGGCGTTTGCGCTGTCGTGGTTACTGAAAGAATCACCGCTGAAAAAATCTCACCATTGAGTCAATGTTCACCGGGAAGACAACACTTCCCGGTTTCGTTCAGATGAATATGTGCCAGGATGTGGAAAACCCGATCCCGCAGGAGTGAATGATGAGTGAACAACGTCCCCCGCTACCCCCGTTTACCCTTGAAAGCGCCATCCATAAGGTGCGGTCCGCCGAAGATGGCTGGAACAGTCGCAACCCGGATAAAGTTGCGCTGGCCTATACCCCCGACAGCAGCTGGCGTAACCGCAGCGAGTTTATCGACGGGCGCGATGCCATCGTCACCTTCCTCGACAACAAGTGGCGTAAAGAGCAGGAATATCGGCTGATCAAGGAGCTGTGGGCCTATACCGACAACCGCATCGCCGTGCGTTTCGCCTACGAATGGCACGACGAGAATGGCAAGTGGTTCCGGTCATACGGTAATGAAAACTGGGAATTTGACGACAACGGCCTGATGAGCAAACGCTTCGCCTGCATCAACGACCTGCCGATCGACGAAGAAGATCGTCTGTTTCACTGGCCCCAGGGACGCCGTCCGGACAATCATCCGGGCCTCAGCGCATTAGGCCTGTAACCTCGCGTTCGGTCATAGCGGGGGGTTTTCCCCCGCACACTGACTGCGCCTGCCAACAACTCTCGCCTACAGTAGTGCCTGACATCTCATAATTCTAAAGGATGAAAGGTACGATTATGCGCAAGATGAACACTTCTCTCTGTCTCCTCGCACTTTGCCTCGGCGTTTCGCTGCAGGCCGGTGCTGCTCAGGCCGCGAACGACTGCGGCGTGCCACAGCTGACCACCTGCCCGTCGCCGGTTGATACCAAACTGCCTGACGTGAAAGACATGCTGACCTGGAACCAGCAGCAGCGCGTAATCGGCTTTCGTAACGACTATCGCTCCTACGCCGGAGATGTCTTCAAAGCAGGACACGCGCAGCCAATTCCGGTGATGACGCGTTCACTGAGCGATGCGACCTACCAGTATCAGGGCCAGCGCTACGGTTTACAGGATTACATCAAGCGCAACGACGTTACCGGGATGATGGTCATCAAGGACGGCAAAATCGCCTACCAGTATTACAGCCATGGCAACACGCCAACCACGCTGTGGACCTCGCGTTCAGTCGGGAAATCTGTGGTATCGACGCTGGTCGGGATCGCGGTGAAAGAGGGTAAAATCGCCTCGCTGGATGATGAAATCGTCAAGTACAACCCCGACGTAAAAGGCACCGCCTGGGAACACGTCACGGTGCGCCAGCTAATGCAGCACACTTCCGGCGTGACGTGGAATGAGGACTACACCAATCCGCAGTCTGACTTTGCGAAGCTCACCCAGTGTGAAGCCAACAAAGACACTTATGCCTGTGTGAATGCGCTGGTGAAAGACCCGAAACGTACCGCTTACGCTAAACCGGGCGCGGCCTGGTCTTACTCGTCAGGCGGTGCATGGCTGCTTGGCGATACGCTCGAGAAAGCGACCGGCAAATCCCTGGCGCAGAACTTACAGGAAAAAATCTGGCAGCCGTACGGCATGGTGCATGACGGCGTATGGCACAGCTATCAGCCGGGCAAACACGACGTTGGCGCACACGGTTTCAACGCCACGCTGGAGGACTGGGGTAAATTCGGCCTGTTTATCATGAACAACGGCGTGCTGCCGGACGGCACGAAAACGCTGCCGGACAACTGGGTAAAAGATGCCCGAACCTGGAATACCGCTGAGAAATCCGTATCGACGGCGCATCCGGACGGCATGTACGGCTACCAGTGGTGGAACAACAGCGTGCCAGTAAACGCTCAAGACGTCAGCCCGAAAGAGGGTCTGTCGAGCCAGGATACGATGTGGGCGCTGGGGATTTTTGGCCAGATTATCGTGGTCAATCCGCAGCAAAAACTGGTGATCGTTCAGTGGTCAGCGTGGCCGAAAGCCGAGCCTTCGTTCAGCGCTCAACCGCTGGAAGCCTCGCTGATGTATAACGCGATTGCGAATACGCTGAACTAACCCACAGGCCCGGTCAGCGTAGCGCCACCGGGCGTCCCCCCTCGTTGCCCGGCGGCGCATAGATTGCCGGGCTTACGAATACCAGAGTTCGGCTTTATCACCTTTTCGTCTTGCTCATTCCTTTTCGTTTTTATCCTCGATTCGCCAAACTCGTTATAGTCATTTTTATTCGGGAACACCTTGTTTTAACGACTGTTTAAAAAGGAACTCTGGCGTGAAACTGACTCTTCCTCATCTCGGCACCCTGCTGTTGACCGGCTTACTTCTGGCGGGCTGTGACCAAAAAAGTGATACCAGCAAACACATAAAAGTGGGCGTGATTAACGGCGCGGAACAAGACGTGGCCGAAGTGGCGAAGAAAGTCGCCAAAGAAAAATATGGCCTCGACGTGGAGCTGGTTGGGTTTAGCGGCTCGCTGCTGCCAAACGATGCCACCAACGCCGGAGAACTCGACGCCAACGTGTTCCAGCATCGTCCGTTCCTGGAGCAGGACAACAAAGCGCACAACTTCCACTTAGTGGCCGTCGGCAATACCTTCGTTTTCCCGATGGCCGGTTATTCTCGCAAAATTAAGTCTGTTTCCGAACTGAAAGACGGCGCGACCATCGCTATTCCGAACGATCCGACCAACCTCGGGCGCGCGCTATTGCTGATGCAAAAAGAGAAGCTGATTACCCTCAAACCGGGTAAAGGCCTGCTGCCGACCTCGCTCGATATCAGCGACAACCCGCATAAGCTCAACATTATGGAGCTGGAAGGGGCGCAACTGCCACGCGTGCTCGACGACCCGAAGGTCGACGTGGCAATCATCAGCACCACCTATCTGCAACAGACCGGTCTGTCGCCGGTGCATGACGGCGTGTTTATCGAAGATAAAAATTCGCCGTATGTGAACATCATCGTCACTCGCGAAGATAACAAAGATGCGGAGAACGTGAGGGAATTTATGCAGTCGTATCAGTCACCTGAAGTGGCAAAAGCGGCAGAGAAAATCTTTAACGGCGGGGCCGTACCCGGCTGGGATTGAGTGAGTTACCTGTAGCGAAATGGGCCAGCGGGATGCTGGCCCGATTTATTCTGTTTGCGTCCTGGACTGGATTTGACCTGTCGAGGACGGGTTTGAAATCAGAAAATCACCAGGAAACTAATGGAGCCCGTGAGTGGTCTACTGACGACATGAAAGCAAATGTCTAATGAACACCGCCCACCGCCTGAGCGGAAAGCAATAAAAGGACCTAATAATGCAAAAGAAAACCGCAATACTGGCGCTCGCCACAACCCTCGCCTTTGGCGGATTAGCGGGCTGCGACCAGAAAAATGCTTCCGCACCTGAAATTGGCGTCGTGGATATAGGCAAAGTTCTGAAGGACTCGGCGATCGGGAAACAGGAAATTGAGCATGACAAGCAGGTTCAGGCCGTGCTTATCAAGGCCAATGATGAAGCGAAGAAAGGTTATGCCGCCCTGTCAGCGGACGAACAGGCCAAGGCGAGTAACGCCGATGCGCAAGTCCTGAATCGCCAGTGGATAGCAGAACAAAAAGCCGCACGACAGGCCAGCCTGGCCGCCATTATGAAAACCGTGGATGCCTACCGGCAGGAAAAAAAGCTGGCGCTGATTGTTGATAGCCAGAATGTTATTTCCAGCGATGCAAAATTAGATGTCACCGCCGACATTATTACCCGTCTTGAAAAAACACAGGTGACCTATGGCAATTTACCCACTATCACGGTGAAACCTCCGCAAGCCGCCGGGTCGGATACGCCAGCAGAGACTGAGCCGAAAGCCAATTAATCCCCCCAACTGGCGAAGCGGGGCTCTCAAGGCTCATCCCTGAGCAGACCCAATCGCCAGCCCCTTCCTCGAAATATTCGTCGTTATGAACACATATAGCGGTACGGCCCTGGCGGGCATCGGCGCAGATACGTTTGAATGTCGTTGTTCTTAAACGAATACATCGCACCCGAGAACGGATCGACAATCAGCCAGCCAGGGACGCCGAGGAAAATGAGATTTCCGAACAGGTACCAGGGAGTGAGATTCGTGCTCAACGGCACAATTGATGTGTTGTAGCCATCCTCCGCGAGCGTCAGCGTGTAATTGATTTTGCCAAAATAGCTGCCATCCGCTTTCTTCAGCGTAACGGTCTGCGGCGTAATCCCACTGGCGACAATCTGGCCGTCGCTGTCAGAGATAGCAAACCGAACGTGATCGGGCACGCTGTTGATGCGTACCTGTTCCTCATTGTCTCCGACAATAGTGGCGCAGCCTGCAAGCAGTAACGGTAAAAGCAATACGAGTAATTTTTTCATCCTGGCGCTCCATCGGTTAATACAATGAACAGCGACCCAGGCGGGGGAAAACTTAAACGGCGTTGAATAACTGAGCGGAAAGTAAAGACGATGCGGGACTTTCGATTATTGAGGTGAAGAAAATGCAGGTTTGAAGCTTGCGGTGAGAGAACTGGCGGAAGATCACAGGAGTCGAACCTGCCCGGGGCCGCTGGCGGTCCCATCTGGATTTGAAGTCCAGCCGCCTCACCGGAGACGACGACCTTCCGCGCCTCGATTGCTACATGGAGGCGGTGCGCATTATAGCTACTTTCAGGCAGTTACCCCACTCTTTGATCTAATTATTTCCTGATACCTGTGCAGTAAATCACCACAACCTTCATAAAACCCTACAAAATCCGTTAGTTACATTTTTAAACATTAATCTTCCCAACCCAGATCACAGAAAACAAGAAACATAATCCGCTAACGAGATATCGGAATTCCATCGGTGCCGACGATGAATTACAACCATGTAACCGGTTACTGATGTTCGATGACGCTGTTGAAGGATAAAAAATGAGTCATGAAGTGTTGTCCGTGAAGGAGAAGATTGGCTACGGCATGGGAGATGCCGCCAGCCATATCATTTTTGATAACGTCATGTTGTACATGATGTTTTTTTATACCGATATTTTTGGTATTCCCGCCGGTTTTGTCGGCACCATGTTTTTGCTCGCCCGCGCGCTTGATGCAATTTCCGACCCTTGCATGGGCCTGCTCGCGGACCGTACCCGCAGCCGCTGGGGCAAATTCCGGCCGTGGATCCTGTTTGGTGCTATTCCCTTTGGTCTCGTGTGCGTGCTGGCCTATAGCTCGCCAGACCTCTCCCACAACGGCAAACTGATTTACGCCGCCGTCACCTACACCCTTCTTACCCTGCTGTATACCGTGGTCAACATCCCTTACTGCGCGCTGGGCGGGGTGATAACCGACGACCCAACGCAGCGCATCTCCCTGCAGTCCTGGCGCTTCGTGCTGGCGACGGCAGGCGGCATGCTCTCCACGGTGCTGATGATGCCGCTGGTGAACCTGATTGGCGGTGACGACAAAGCATTCGGCTTCCAGGGCAGCATTGCGGTGCTGTCGGTGGTGGCCTTCCTGATGCTGGCTTTCTGTTTCTTCAATACCAAAGAGCGCATCCGGGTGCCGCCGAGTACCTCGTCGATGCGTGAAGATCTGCGAGATATCTGGCAAAACGACCAATGGCGCATCGTCGGCCTGCTGACCATTCTCAACATCCTCGCGGTCTGCGTGCGCGGCGGCGCGATGATGTACTACGCCACCTGGATTATGGGCTCCGCCGGGCTGTTCACCGCCTTCCTGTGCACTTACTGCGTCGGCAATCTGATTGGCTCCGCGCTGGCGAAACCGCTTACCGACTGGAAATGTAAGGTCAGCGTGTTCTGGTGGACCAACGCGGCGCTGACGGTATTAAGCGTGGCAATGTTCTTCGTGCCTATTCAGGCCAATTTCGTGATGTTTGGCTTCATCTTCGTGATTGGCGTGCTCCACCAGCTGGTGACGCCAATCCAGTGGGTCATGATGTCCGACACCGTCGACTATGGCGAATGGTGCAACGGCAAACGCCTGACTGGCATCAGCTTCGCAGGCACATTGTTTGTTCTGAAACTCGGCCTGGCGCTGGGCGGCGCGATGATTGGCTGGATGCTGGCGGCGGGCGGCTATGACGCCGGGGCCAAAACCCAAAACAGCGACACCATCAGCATCATTATTGCGCTGTTTACCCTCGTTCCGGCGGCCTGCTATCTGCTGAGCGCCGTTATCGCCAGGCGCTATTACACGCTGAAAACCCCGTATTTACGCAAAATCATGGCGGATATCGCGCAGGGCGCGCGCCGCACTCAGCAAGACTTTGAGCAGGCTCCGGTCAGCAAAGAATTACCGAACTAAGAGGAACAAGGCATGAAAATCAGTGATGGAAACTGGCTCATTCAACCTGGCCTGAATCTAATCAACCCACTGCAGGTGTTCGACGTCGAACAGCAGGGTAACGAAATGGTGGTGTATGCCGCCCCGCGCGACGTGCGTGAGCGCACCTGGCAGCTGGATACGCCGCTGTTTACGCTGCGCTTTTTCTCCCCGCAGGAAGGCGTGGTGGGCGTTCGCATTGAGCATTTCCAGGGCGCGCTGGATAACGGCCCCCACTACCCGCTGAATGTGCAGCAGGATGTGAAAGTTGAGATGCAAAACACTGCCGAATTTGCCGAGCTGAAAAGCGGCAACCTCAGCGTACGCGTCTCGAAAGGCGAATTCTGGGCGCTGGATTTTCTGCGCAACGGCGTGCGTATCACCGGTAGCCAGGTAAAAAACAACGGTTACGTGCAGGACACCAACAGCGCTCGTAATTACATGTTCGAACGCCTGGATTTAGGCGTGGGTGAAACCGTCTACGGCCTTGGCGAGCGCTTCACCGCGCTGGTGCGCAACGGTCAGACCATCGACACCTGGAACCGCGATGGCGGCACCAGCACCGAACAGTCGTATAAAAACATTCCGTTCTACATCACTAATCGCGGCTACGGCGTGCTGGTCAATCACCCGGAGTGCGTGTCGTTTGAAGTCGGATCCGAGAAAGTCTCGAAAGTGCAGTTCAGCGTCGAAAGCGAATATCTCGAATATTTTGTGATTGATGGCCCGACCCCGAAAGACGTCCTGAACCGCTATACACAATTTACCGGCCGCCCGGCGCTGCCGCCGGCGTGGTCATTCGGCCTGTGGCTGACTACCTCATTCACCACCAATTATGACGAAGCGACGGTAAACAGCTTTATCGACGGAATGGCCGAGCGCAATCTGCCGCTACACGTGTTCCATTTCGACTGCTTCTGGATGAAGGCGTTCCAGTGGTGTGATTTCGAGTGGGATCCGGTGACGTTCCCGGACCCGGAAGGAATGATCCGCCGCCTGAAAGCCAAAGGGCTGAAAGTCTGCGTGTGGATTAACCCGTACATCGGGCAGAAATCGCCTGTGTTTAAAGAACTGAAAGAAAAGGGCTATTTGCTAAAACGCCCGGACGGCTCGCTCTGGCAGTGGGATAAATGGCAGCCTGGGCTGGCGATTTACGATTTCACCAACCCGGAAGCGTGCCAGTGGTATGCCGACAAGCTGAAAGGCCTGGTGGATATCGGTGTCGACTGCTTCAAAACTGATTTCGGCGAGCGCATTCCGACGGATGTCGTCTGGCATGACGGCTCTGACCCGCAGAAAATGCACAACCATTACGCGTTCATCTACAACGAACTGGTGTGGAACGTGCTGAAAGAGACGCTGGGCGAGCAGGAAGCGGTGCTGTTTGCACGTTCAGCTTCCGTCGGCGCACAGCAGTTCCCGGTGCACTGGGGTGGCGACTGCTACGCTAACTACGAATCGATGGCCGAAAGCCTGCGCGGTGGGCTGTCGATCGGTATGTCAGGCTTTGGTTTCTGGAGTCACGATATCGGCGGCTTCGAAAATACCGCTCCGGCGCACGTCTATAAACGCTGGTGCGCATTTGGCCTGTTGTCGAGCCACAGCCGCCTGCACGGCAGCAAATCCTACCGTGTGCCGTGGGCGTACGATGATGAATCCTGCGACGTGGTGCGTCATTTCACCGAGTTGAAATGCCGGATGATGCCGTATCTGTATCGCCAGGCGGCAATTGCCCGCGAAACCGGCACGCCTGTTCTGCGTTCGATGATGCTGGAGTTCCCGGAAGATCCAACCTGTGATTATCTGGACCGTCAGTACATGCTCGGCGATTCGGTTCTGGTGGCACCGGTGTTCAGCGAAGCGGGAGATGTGCAGTTCTATCTGCCTGAAGGACGCTGGACGCACCTGTGGCACAACGACGAGGTGACGGGCAGCCGCTGGCATAAACAGCAGCATGACGCACTGAGCTTGCCGGTGTACGTGCGTGACAACACGCTGTTGGCATTAGGCAACAATACTCAGAAGCCGGATTACGCATGGCATGAGGGCACAGCGTTCCAGTTGTTCGGTCTTGAGGACGGGCGCGAAGCGATCTGTCAGGTGCCTGCGGCAGACGGCTCAACGCTCTTCACGCTGAAGGCCTGGCGTTCTGGCAACACCCTTACCGTGGAAGGTTGTGGCGATGCGCGTGACTGGACACTGTGTCTGCGCAACGTTCAGAGCATTGCCAGTGTGCAGGGCGGTTCTCAATCTGGCAGTGAATGGGGCGTGATCGTGACCGCTCAGGCCCCTTCACTGGAGATAACCCTCTAATAGACAAGGCCTGTTCCCCGGCGCCCATTTGGGCAAAAGGGAACATTCCTGTGTTATAACGTTAATCCCGCCAGATATCGCAAACATAACGCGATGATCGGCGGGATTATTCGCTTAATAATAGCCTTGTCATCCCGAATCTTTTCATTTCCCTTGATTATTTCGATTGAGTGATTCGCTACACATATTATTTCAGATTCTTTTGTTACAATCCCGCAACACAGTTAAGGGCGGTATATGGAACTGGAAAATATTTTTCGTGACGTTAAGTTAAATAAAACCGAAATAACGGTTCTGCGCTGTATTCAAAGCGACCCTGAACAATGCCTGCATGATGGCATTCGTGCTGTCGCGGAGCGCTGTTACAGCAACCCATCGTCCATTATCAGACTGGCCAAGAAATTAAAATTCAGTGGCTGGCTGGAATTAGTCTATTTTATTAAATTCAACATCACGATGCCGAAACTGGATGTAACGAACGATGTGGACTTTATGAAAATCCAGCCACCCGAGCGTTTACCTGAGGTATTAAACAGTCTACGCCAGCAGCGTATATTGATTCATGGCAGTGGGTTTTCTCAGCTTATTGCGCAATACATTTATAATAAATTCCTGGTCACTGGCGTCAATGCCAGTCTCGCACTGTGGCCAGACTACGAAATTCTGGAACAAAAAAACACGACCCCTTTCGATGCCATCTGGATTATCTCAAAATCAGGTCGTAGCAGTTCAGCCTTAAATTGGGTTAAAGCGCTCGATGGAAAAGAGACTGACCTTATCTGTTTTACCGGTGATTATCAAAGCCCGTTGGCACAGGCCGCCGATACAGCTCTGATTATTCACGACCCGCAGAAATATGATGATGATATTTACTGGAGTAACCCGTTCTTTGGTTACTGCATTTTAGGTTTTGAACATCTGCTCAAACTTTGGTTTCGCCAGAGCGGTACAGGGGCACCAACCGATACCCCTGATGAATAATTACCAGCCCTGGCTGTGCCCGTCACTGAGATAGGCCGTCACCAGTTTATTGGCGAGGGACCAGGAGCCCACCAGAGGATGTGCCATCAATGCCCGAACCGCAAGCTGGCGATCCCGGTTAAGGATAGCGGCAACGGCCAGTCGCTCGTACTCTTTCACGCAGGCGATCATGTTTTTCTGTGCGAGAGGAACGTGTTTCGGAGTGACCGGCTTCAGACCGCTTTTACTGAGATCGCAGCTGATTTCAATCACATCATCCGGCAGCAGAAAATCGAGCGTCCCGTTATTGGAAAGTGAAACAACAATCCGTTTGCTGGTATCGCTGTTAACGGCCTCCAGAATATCCAGCGCCACCCCGGCATAACCGCCAGTGTCCGGCTCTTCAATAAATTGCTGCAACGTAAGCGGTGCCCGGGTATTAAATTTTTCCTGTTGCGACTCGCTCTGCATATAACTGTTTTCACGCTGCAAATAGTGCTTCATCCAGATATCGAATGCTGCCGCTGGGTTGGCTTTCACATCGAGCGTTGCCAGCTCTTCACGCATTGCCTGGTTGATACGCGCTATCTGTTCACCGCGGGTTTCTGGCGCGTTTTGTATCGCACTCAGCGCTTCCTCGCGATAGTAGTAATAATAGAGATACTCATTGAGTAACTGCTTATCGCACTGCTGCACCAGCTCCCGAGAGAAATATTGCATGCAGGTGTGGCTGTATAACGCCGGACTATTGATCAGTTTTTCGGTGACGTCTTCCCCCCGAACGGTGAAGTTGGTGAACCAGGAGAAGTGGTTCAGACCGTAGCATTCCACCTGCAAATCACGCTCGTCGCAGCCAAGAATCGACGGCAGTTCGCGGATCAGTTCCGACGGTGCATCGCAAATACCATAAACCCGGCGCTTAAAGCCGGACTTAATAATCGCCTCAGTCACCAGGCCAGATGGATTGGTGAAGTTAAACAAAATGGCATCCTCTGCGGCATGCTCTTCTATCAAACGGCAATAGTTGAGGATCGCCGGAATAGAACGCATCGCCATTGCGAAGCCGCCTGCCCCCGTGGTTTCCTGCCCTAACGTGTTGTGTTCAAGCGCCACACGCTCATCGTGGATCCGGCTTTCATCACCGCCAACCCGCAATGTGGTAATCACAAAACCTGCACCTTTGAGCGCCGCGACCGGATCGGTCGTCAGGCTGAAATGAATATCAGGTCGAATGGTATTAAACACATAACGGGCAATCTCCCCGAATATCGCCAGATTACTTTCTGAGTTATCAAGGAATACCACTTCCTTTAAACCAATCCGGTGCGCGTTATACGCCAGGGATTTAGCCAGAAATGCCGAGCGAACACCGCCGCCACCCAATACGGTTAATTTCATTACTCCTCCTGATTAATGCGTTGCCAGCCAGGTTTCTACGTGGGTTCGTACCTGTTCAACCCGTACACCATAAATAACCTGAACTTCATTACGGTTTAGTACCACGCCATTTGCGCCAGTACTTTTTAATAAGAGATCATCCACACAGTCCAGATTGCGAATCACCACGCGTAATCGCGTAAAACAGTTGTCGACAGAAATAATATTATCTTTACCACCCAGCCCCTGAATAATGTCATTGGTAATAGCCTGGCTGGCTTCGGATTTATTTTTCCTCTTTTCCCGGTAATCCGCTTTGTTATAAAGCTTGACCCCATCATCATCTTCACGGCCCGGAGTTTTCAGATTTAGTTTCACTACCAGGGTGCGGAATATCACGTAATAAGCGGCAAATTGTCCGAGACCAATCACGATATACAGCGGCCAGCGGGTTAACGACACCGGCAGCGGAAGATTGTAGATAAGGAATTCGATCAAGCCCGCTGCACCCCAGGGCCGCACGGTGAAGATATCGCAAATCGCCTGTGAGGCCGCCGTTAGCGTGGCATGGATAACCCACAGCAACGGAGAGATAAACAGGAAGGTAAACTCAATCGGCTCGGTGATGCCGGTTAGCATCGAGGTAATAATCGCCGGAAGCAGTATCGCTTTCGCCAGCTTCTTTTTCTCAGGTTTTGCGGTGTGATAAAACGCCAGCGATGCACCTGCCAGACCGAAAATAGTGGTCATGCCTTGCTGTGAAAAACGTAGCGCTTCGTTCATTACCGGGGTTAAATCCGGGTGACGCATGTAGGCAAGGAAAATGGCCTGCGTCCCGGAAACCGTTTGCCCGTCAACGCTCAGTGTGCCGCCAATTTGTGTAAGCTGGAACGGCGACCAGACAAAGTGGTGTAACCCTGTAGGGATCAGGAATTTCTCGAAGAAACCGTAAACAAAGACCCCAGCCACCCCGGCATTTTTCATAAAGCCTGTCAGCGAGGTGATCCCGTGAGTCATAAACGGCCAAATCCATGTAAAGGCGATGGCATAAAGAATAATGACTGGCGTCATGGCGATAAGCGTCAACTTCGCGCCACCGTACATCGATAATGCGCCAGGCAGTTCAATACTCGCGACTTTATTATGTACCCAGGCGATAGAGCATCCAAGAATAATCCCGAGGAATACGCCCATATCCACCACTACAAACCCTAATATTTGGGTTTGACCGGTACCATAATATTCACCGTTAATTTTCTCTGCGAGACGATGGGTAAACTCCAGCCATGAATGGTTGGCGCCAAGGAACATAATAAAGCACATCACCGAAACTAACGCGACTTCTGTTTTTCTGTCTTTTGCCAGCCCGTAACTGATACCTACACAGAATAATAATCCAAGATTGCTAAACAACGGCCAGAATGTATCGCCTAGTAGCTGCCCTAAATTATGCAGGAAACTGGTTTCAGAAATCAGGGTGGGATTGGTTAATACTGAACTTAGCGCCAGAATTAAACCAATAACGGGTAAAAAGAGGACTGCGCCGATCATTGCTCTGGAGAACATTTGCATATTCTCCAGAATACGTTGACGTATTCCAGACATAATGGCTGTTCCTTTCTTGTAGTAGGTTTTAATTATTGGTTTGCACTTCCAGTGACCACGTTATAACAAGCGCCCGTGCTGAGCGGAACAGGTTGCGGAAAATAGGTACAGATAGCCACAAAATGCGAACAGGTTTCGCAGCCATAGAATGAGGAAATCGAATGACAATCGCCGATGGCAATCGTCATTCATGCGGGTATCAATGCAGCCAGGTTACGCCGTCCTGCGGCATAAACAGCAGGTTATAGCGGTGCTGGAACGCGTTGAACTCTGATACGTCCGGATCCAGCTCACGCAAAAATCCCAGCGCCAAACGAATTTGCGCATCGGTCACCGGGGCGGCGAGACGCGCTTTTTGCAACTGACGGTGCCAATAGTGAAGATTGGATTCGCTGGCATCGACCACCGCGACCTGCCAGATAAGCAAAACCTGAGCGGCATTCTGTAAATGCGCTTCATTAGGACGGTGCAAATAATGCAGGTACTCTTCACCCGCACGCTTTCCCATCTGATCGATCATCGATTCTACATGCATCGGTGTAATGCCAATTCTTTCGCTCAGGCGTTTAATAGCCCGGCGAGAGTCAGAGGTTAATACCCGAAAACCCACCACAAATACCACCACTAAGGTGGCTAACGTCAACCAGATCATGCGTCCTCTCAGCCTTCCTCTGCCCGCACATGATAATGGCATCCATCGCGATGTCGACAGACAAACGCCCCATAAATGTGATTATCACTGAAAGAAAAACAGCCACCGGGCTGTATGCCTCGGTGGCTGCGTTATCCGTCATCGGCTGGGGTTATTCAAAAAACAAACCCAGCTTGTTGAACACGCCCGGGTCACTCTGGTGGCGGGTCACCTGAGTGACGTCTTCGAGCTTATCAATTTGGCTAATCATCTGCTCCAGACGCTGATCGTTGTTCACTAATAGCCAGATGCGGCTTTTATCGCTGTTCTGGATCGGTAGACAAAGAATGCCTTCCACGTTAAACGCGCGGCGAGCAAACAGGCCGCAGACGTGGGTCATGACTCCGGGATGGTTGCGCACGGTGAGTTCCAGAATGACGTTGTCATGAATTGCGTTTTGCATGGCTTATTCCCCCACCATTTCAGTATTCGCGGCACCCGGCGGCACCATTGGCCAGACTTTTTGCTCAGGATCGATACGCACGTGAATCAGCGCCGGTCCCGGACGGGAAATGATTTCCTGCAACGCGGCCTGTGGATCTTCAGCCGTATTCAGGTCGCAGGTTTGCAGGCCAAAGCCCTGCGCAATCTGCATAAAATTAATCATTCCCGGATAAGTGGCGGCGAAAACACCCTGTTTGTAGAACAGGCTTTGCTGCTGATGCACCAGCCCCAGCGCCTCGTTGTTCATTAGGATAATTTTTACGTCGAGCTGATTTTCTGCCGCAGTCGCCATTTCCTGAATGTTCATCATCAGGCTGCCGTCGCCGGAGAAACACAACACTTTGCGATGCGGATTCGCCAGCGCCGCACCCACTGCCGCAGGCAGGCCAAAGCCCATCGTGCCCAGCCCGCCGGACGTCAGCCACTGACGTGGACGATTGAGCGGATACGCCTGCGCGGTCCACATCTGATGCTGGCCGACGTCGGTGGTGACAATCGCGTCGTCGTCCACACACGCCGCCACGGCGTTAATCAGACCGTAATGGGTCAGCGGGTCGCCCGCTTGCGGAATGGCTGACGGAAATTCCTGTTGCAAATCCGTCACCAGCTGACGCCACTCGGCGCGCGGCTGAGCTTCAACCAACGGGATAAGCTGGTCCAGAACGTCGCCCACATCGGCCTGAATTGCCACATGAGGCTGTTTGATTTTACCCAGCTCGGCGCGGTCGATATCGACGTGAATGATTTTGGCGTTCGGGCAGAATTGCTCGGTTTTCCCAATCGCCCGGTCATCAAAACGTGCACCTAAAACAATCAGCAAATCAGCTTCTTGCAGAACGTAGTTGGTACTGCGGGCGCCGTGCATCCCGAGCATTCCTAACGACAGCGGATGCGCTTTAGGCAGCATACCCAGCGCCATCAGGGTCATGGTGGTTGGCAGATTGGCTTTTTCCGCCAGTTTGCGGATGTGTTCCGGGACGTTAATCACCCCGCCGCCGAGATACAGTACCGGGCGTTTGGCGCTGTTAATCATCGTCGCGGCATCGCGTACATCAGTCAGGTTAAACACTGGCGCAGGTGCTTTACAGCCCGGCATCGGCAGGTCGTCGATATCGATTTCAGCGGTCTGAACATCCTTCGGAATATCCACCCACACCGGGCCTGGACGGCCAGACTGCGCAATGCGAAACGCGTCGCTGATCACCTGCGGCAGTTCGCTGATGTCGCGGACTAAATAGTTGTGTTTGGTGATGGGGATGGAGATGCCGTAGGTGTCCACTTCCTGGAACGCATCGGTACCGATCATCGAGGCAGGAACCTGGCCGGTGATGCACACCAGCGGAATGGAGTCGAGGCGCGCATCGGCAATTGCGGTGACCAGGTTGGTCGCGCCGGGGCCGCTACAGGCCATACACACAGCCGGTTTGCCCTGCGTACGCGCCATACCCTGGGCGATAAACCCCGCGCCCTGTTCATGGCGGGCCAGTACGTGACGGATCTGCTTGCTTTGGCTGAGCGCGTCGTACAGCGGTAAAACCGTGCCGCCTGGAATTCCCGCCACAATGGTGATGCCCTGACGTTCCAGTAAGTGAACAATCAGCTGTGCGCCGGTAAAACGCTTTGCCTGTGACGTCGTCTGAGATGACGCCGCCTGTGATGACATTGTGCCCGAAGTTGTCATGCTCCAGTCCTTTTCTTGTGGGCCGACTTTCCGGGGGGCTTAAACGAAAAACCCCGCCGGTTTGCGCCGGCGGGGTTTTGGAATCGTGTGTTCCGGACCCTACGGCGCATTGCCGACGACCACCACCACACGCACGACGACCACTGCGGCTGGTTGCGCAGTTGGTAGTAGGTTGATTGCGTTCAGGTTGATGTTCATTAGGGACCATGACGTTGTGTTGTTAACTGGATTTATACAAGCACAGGCGGCGTTGCGCGGCAAGCGCTTTATGATTCACCACAAAAATCTGAGTTGCCGATCACGTTTCCTTGCAATACCTCAGAAAACAAAAAACCCCGCCGGAGCGAGGTTTTGTCAGTGGTTTGCGGGTGGTATCCGCGAAGCGCACTGTGTTACGTCAACGGCAAAAGTATACGTGATCGGCGGCGATCGTGCAATTTCGTCCACGGTTTACCGCATTAATGAGTATGAGACAGCCCAGTGATTTTGTCGACAAAACACCTGTTCATTCATACAGTGCTTATCTATACTGAAGCTGTTCGCAGTGAGCCATTTGGGGGCCGCATGTCCGACCGGCGCGCAAAAAGTCCTGGCTGAAACGGGTGGTGCCGTCAGCGCCTTAACCCCCGGGAGAGCACACTGTGTTACGTCAACAAACGGCTGGTGACAGGCAGCGGAAAGGTAAGTCAGCCGGAAGTTCTCCTTACACTACAGGAGAAACGTATGGGTGGAATGGAACTGGCAGTGTTGGTCCTGAAACTCATGGTTGCGTTGCTGCAACTGCTTGATGCAGTCCTGAAAACCTTCCGGTAATCAGGTTCAGGCCGTACCAAAGAGGGGCGGGCAACCGCCCCTCTTTCAACCGTTCACCATAGTTTGGTGGTTTTGTGCACTGTAGCTGGTTGATCATACAGCGGAATGTTACAGTCGTATGACACCTCACGACTGGCTGAGCCATGACTCTTACCGTCTTTTTTGTGTTGCTGTTTGCCGCCCTGCTGCATGCCAGCTGGAATGCTATCGTCAAGGCGGGAAGCGATAAACTCTACTCCGCCATCAGCGTGAGCGGTTCCGCATCGCTGATAGCCTTTGTACTGCTGCCCTTTTCTCCACAGCCTGCCCTGGCCAGCGCGCCGTGGCTGATTGCTTCCTGCGGGTTGCAGGTGGTTTACACCGTTCTGGTCGCGAAAACCTACCAGGTCTCAGACATGAGCCAGACCTATCCACTGATGCGCGGCACCGCGCCGTTGCTGGTGGCGACGGTCAGTCTGTTTTTGCCGGGCGAGCAGCTTTCTTCATTGGCGTGGATGGGTATCGGCGTTATCTGCCTGTCGATTTTAGCGATGGCGCTAAACGGGCGGAGCGGGTCGAGAAAAGGTGTGACGCTGGCGCTGATTAACGCCTGCTTCATTGCCAGTTATACGCTGGTCGACGGCACTGGCGTGCGGCTTTCCGGCTCTGCGCTCGGCTATACCCTGTGGACATTTTTGATGAACGGTTTTTGCCTGCTCGGTTGGGCGATGGTCTCTCGCCGCCTCGAGGTCCCCCGCTACATGCGACTTCACTGGAAGAAGGGCATTTTTGGCGGAATCGGCACCATGGGCTCTTATGGCCTGGCGCTGTGGGCGATGACTCAGGCTCCGCTGGCGGTCGTGGCGGCGCTGCGTGAAACCTCAATTCTGTTCGGGGCGGCCATTGCCCTGGTTATCCTCAAAGAGCGAGTGACGTGGCTGCGCCTGGCCGCCGCCTGCGGGATTGCCCTCGGCGCAATGATGCTGCGCCTGTCCTGATCCACTCTGGCAACAATTGTTGCCGAATATCGTTTACAAAACCTGCCTGATGCCGCTTCGTCGATCCTTCCCCGGTGGTTGTTCTGTCATTTTACTGTGGTAGATTCCTCGCGGACTTTGCTGATTTCATAGTCACATATTCTTTCTTTTTAACCCTTCACAAAGTAATCATCGAATGAAAAGGCATAAGAACGTCAATTTGCTGCTGATGCTGGTGCTGCTGGTCGCCGTCGGACAGATGGCGCAAACCATTTATATTCCAGCCATTGCTGACATGGCGCGCGAACTGAACGTGCGTGAAGGTGCGGTCCAGAGCGTCATGGCCGCATACCTACTGACCTACGGCGTGTCGCAATTATTCTACGGTCCGCTTTCAGACCGCGTGGGCCGCCGACCGGTTATTCTCGTCGGCATGACGATTTTTATGCTGGCGACGGTTATTGCCATGACCACGCACAGCCTGACGATGCTGATTGCCGCCAGCGCGCTGCAGGGCATGGGCACCGGCGTGGGCGGCGTCATGGCGCGCACCCTGCCGCGCGACCTGTATGAAGGCACGCAGCTGCGCCATGCGAACAGTTTGCTGAACATGGGCATTCTGGTTAGCCCGCTGCTGGCACCGCTGATTGGCGGAATGCTCGATACGGTCTGGAGCTGGCGCGCGTGCTACGGTTTCCTGCTGGTGCTGTGTATGGGCGTGACGCTGAGCATGGCGCGCTGGATGCCGGAAACGCGTCCCCAGGATGCGCCGCCAACCCGCTTTACCACACGTTATAAAACGCTGCTCGGCAACGGGCCGTTCACCTGCTATGTGATGATGCTGATTGGCGGCCTGGCGGGAATTGCAGTGTTCGAAGCTTGCTCCGGCGTGCTGCTGGGCGCAGGGCTTGGTCTGAGCAGTATGGTGGTGAGTATTCTGTTTATTCTGCCGATCCCGGCGGCATTTTTCGGCGCCTGGTTCGCCGGACGCCAGAACAAGCGCTTCTCCAGCATGATGTGGCAGTCGGTCATTAGCTGTCTGCTGGCGGGGCTGATGATGTGGATCCCAGGCCTTCTCGGGGTGATGAATGTCTGGACGCTGTTGGTCCCTGCGGCGCTATTCTTCTTCGGTGCCGGGATGCTGTTCCCGCTCGCCACCAGCGGCGCGATGGAGCCTTTCCCGTTCCTCGCCGGAACAGCTGGAGCCCTGATCGGCGGCCTGCAGAACATCGGTTCCGGTGCGCTGGCCTGGCTTTCCGCGCTGCTCCCGCAAACTGGACAAAGCAGTCTGGGCCTGCTGATGACGCTGATGGGACTGTTGATATTGCTGTGCTGGCTGCCGTTGGCTTCCCGGTTTAATCAGCATCAGCAGACGATTTAAGGCGGAGATAGGCCCGGCGGAGCACAATTGCCGGGCCTGCTGACTCACTTCAACATCGTCATAATTTCCATTGGCGAACGTTGATGGCGAATTAAATCGCGCATGACCTTCATGTACGCTGCGGTGTAGCTAAAAAAGTCGAGATATCCTTCGCAGAGCGCGCTTTTCCCGCTGGCGTCGCGGTGTTTTGGGCAGTCACCGTTACAAAGACGCAATGCACGGCAGGTGCGGCATTCGTTGCTGATGGTACGCTTTTTGTCGAGGCCAAAATCACGCGCGGCGTCGCTGGCGTTTATGTCACTCAGCGTCTGGTGATGGATATTGCCGAGACGGTACGACGGATAAACGTAGTGATCGCATTGATACACGTCGCCGTTACTTTCCAGCGCAAACGCGTGGCCACAGGTTTCACTCATGGCGCACATTTGTGAGGAAAACCCGTTCCATATGCCAAGCGTTGAATCGAACAGCTGCACAAATATGCGGCCGATATCTTCCCGTACCCACACATCAAACACGCCGCGCAGAAACGCGCCCCATGCATCGGCAGGGACAGAGTGGTCGTCCGGCGTCCGATCGTCGTTCATCTCCAGCAGCGGAATGAATTGTATAAACGACGTTCCAAGCTCACGCAAGTAGCGGTAAAGCGTCTGCGGCTTCGCGCAGTTATGACGGCCCACCACCACCAGCAGATTGAACTCTACGTCGTGCGCTTTCAGGGTTTCGATGGCGCGCAGCACCTTCTGGTGAGTTGGGTTTTCGCTGCGGCTGACGCGCATGGCGTCGTGCATTTCCGCAGGTCCGTCTATCGAGATACCCACCAGCCAGCCGTGCGCTTTAAAAAAACGGCACCATTCATCGTTCAGCAAAATCCCGTTGGTCTGAAACGCGTTATAGATGCGCTTTTCACCGGCATACCGCTGCTGTAGCGCCACCACGCGGCGGAAAAAATCCACGCCACACAGCGTCGGCTCACCGCCCTGCCACGCAAACTGCACGTCATCCCCCGGCTGCGCCTCAATCTGCTGACGAATAAACGCCTCGAGTGTGGCATCGCTCATGTCAGTTTGTTGGGGTTTATCGAGGTAAAAGCAGTAGCGGCAATGAAGGTTACAGCGCGAACTGGCCGGTTTGGCCATGACGTGACAGCCTGTCATGTGACTCCTTTGATGAATAGCACGATTTGCTTAAGATGCGTTACAGCAAACAATATTGCGAGGGAGAGCACTGCGAGAGAGATCATAAATTTGTCACGCACCGCACGCGGATGTAAAAAATCAGACGTTTCTTCCGCCATCAAATTCCGCTGCCGGGTATAGCGCCAGAGAACGGCAGCCACCAGCGCCAGCACCACCAACGACAGCCAGAACGGCGTGCCCGCGCGATGCCAGCTGTGTTTGACAGCCAGCGCCATCAACGCGCCGTAGCCCAACAGGGTTCGTAACCAGGCCAGCGAGGTGCGTTCCGGCTGCAAACCCGGATCGCTTTCGCGACGGGCTTTGCGTTTATCCGGCATAAAACACCAGCAGCATGACTGCCACCGCTACAGCCAGCAGCGCGACGCTGATAATCAGCAGCCCGCGGGTGTAGGGCAAATCCTCTTTCAGGCGCATCGCTTTTTCGTTATTCAGCCAGCGCAGATAGCCGTAAATCGCCAGCACACCAGCAAACAGGCACAGCAAAAGCGCCAACACTTCACGGATGAGCGGCGTCGCGAAATCGGGTGCCAGCTGATCAAGCCCGACGCCCGCCGCCAGAAAGCCGAGCGCGGTGCGGATCCAGGCCAAAAAGGTGCGCTCATTAGCCAACGAGAAGCGGTAATCCGGCGCTTCACCGAGGCGGGATATTTTCATTTATGCTCCTTTACGCCTTCGCCCGCTCCCGTGAGAGAGGGCGAAACCGGTCATCAAAACTTCTGCGTTTTCTCTTCCACCTTAACACCCTGAGTGGGCAGGCCGGTATCGTAGTCACGCACCACCGGCGAGTAACCATCTTCCGGCCGCGGGCGGAACGCGCCCATCCAGCGCGGCTGCGCCTGCGTGCGCCACGGACGCAAACTCCACTGATAGGTGCGGAACGGATCGCGAATTTTATCCATGTAATCCAACAGGCTGTCGTGCATCGCATCGCGAATACTGACGTAGTCGGCATCTTCAATCAGGTTGCGCAGTTCATCCGGGTCGCGGTGTCTGTCGTACAGCTCATCCGTGGTAAACAGGTTAAGCACCAGTTTCCAGCGCTCCGTTACCCAGCAGCGCACCGGAATAAAACCGCCGAAGCTGTCGTGTTCGATTTCATAGCGATTAAATTCCACCATCACCCCACGATCGGCATTGGCGCGCAGGATATTTTCACCGGGCAAAATGTCGGGCTGATGAATGCCCGCCAGCGCCATCATAGTGGGCAGCAAATCAATGTGGCTGACGGGCGTATTCACCTGCGTCGGTTCCCCGTGCGGAGGCCGCATAATCAGGGGGATACGGGTGATGTCATCGTACATCGCCGCACCTTTACTGATGAGCTTGTGCGCGCCCATCATTTCGCCGTGATCCGAGGTATAAATCACCCAGGTGTTTTCACGCTGTTCGGCCGTGAGGGCGTTAATCACCCGCCCAATCTGATCATCGACAAAATCATTGCAGGCAAAATACATCGGATGATGATAGCGAGCATCTTCTCCGACGGGCGAAGGCATTGCTTCCGCCCACAGTCGATGATGCAGCGGTTTGCCGTCCAGACTGTCGTGCGCTTTTTCGCCCAAATCGTAGTAAAAGTCCTGATATTTCTCCAGATACTCCACCGGGCAGGTGAACGGATGATGCGGCTCATCGTAGGAGACCACCATCAGGAACGGCTCGTCGCTGCGTGTGGGCTGATGCAGAAAATCAATCGCCCGGTTGCTGATGCGATGCGCCCAGGTGAAGGTTTCATCTATCTGATGCGTCTGTAAATCTTCCACGCTGTTCAGCCCATTGCGCCACAGGCTGATCTGCTCTTCGGTCAGTTCTGACAAATAGTTCGCGCCGTCGAACCAGTACTCCGCGTCCCATTCCGGCGGGCACACGCCGGTGCCGAAATAGTCGTGCCCGTCGAGATGCCATTTGCCGATGAAGCAGGTGTGATAGCCCGCATCCTGGAAATAGCGCCCCATGGTGGAGATGTTTTTCCCCGGCGCGACGTTGTTGGTCCACGGCCCGGACTGATTGGCATAAATTCCAGTGAATAGCCCGGCGCGCGCGGGCGTACAGACCGGGGAGCAGGTATAAGCGGAATTAAAGCGGATGCCTTCCGCAGCCAGGCTATCGATATGTTGCGTATTCAACGGCTTCCCGCTGTAACACCCGACCATGTTGGTGGCCTGGGTGTCGGTCATGATGAACAGGAAATTCGGGCGGCTCATGGCTTCTCCTTAATGTCTGAAGCGAAAACGGCAGGCTCAACGCGGCGCGCCTGCCAGCGAGAGAAAATGAGATACACCACCACCGCGGCGGTGATGCCGTAGCTCAGAATGGTCAGCCACTGCACGTGATAGCCACCGAACTGCGCCAGCCCGGAGTAAACGCCGATCATCGCGAACAGAATGCCCACTGAGGCAATCTTCGCGTTTTTCCACGGCTGCATATCCACCGCAAAGGCATCGTGAAATTTGAACGGCGTGGCGCGGGGTTTAATGGCACCAATCACCAGCATAACCACCACGTTGATGCAGAAGGTGCAGGCCAGCACGTAGAGGAAATGGATATCGAACTTCACCAGGTAGTTGATGGTGATGTAGCTGCAAATACCGAGGAACATCGCCACTTTGGCGGCCAGGGCCGGGATGCGAGGGAAGAAAAAGCCCATGATGATGATGGTCACCAGCGGCACGTTATAGATACCGTTGAGCTGTTTCATCCAGCTATAGAGCCCTTCCGGCGCGTTGGCTATCCACGGCGCAACCAGCAGCGACACCACGGCGATGAGCAAACCAAACCGCCGCCCCACGCGCACCAGCTGGTCCGGCTGAGCGTTTTCATTGATGATGCGGCGATAAATCCCCATGCTGAACAGCGTGCTGGCGCTGTTGAGAAAACCGTTGAAGGTGCTGATCACCGCGCCAAATAACACCGCTCCAAAAAAGCCGATCAGCGGCACGGGCAGCACTTTGCTGACCAGCGCCGGATAGGCCATGTCGGCGCTCGGTAAATTCTGGAACAGGTGAAACGCAATAAGCCCAGGCAGCACCAGAATCAGCGGATCGAGCATCTTCAGCACCGCGGTCAGTAGCGCACCTTTTTGCCCTTCAGCAAGGCTTTTCGAGGCCAGCGTGCGCTGGACAATGCCCTGATTGGTGCACCAGTAGAAGGTGTTCACAAGGATAAGCCCGGTGAATGCCGCGCCAATCGGCAGCGGGTCATGACTGCCACCGATGGAGTTCAGCTTTTCGGCGTGTACGGTGGTGAGCCTTTCCAGCCCTTGAAAAAAGCTGCCGCCGCCCATCACGATCAAACCAAAGACTGGCACCATCAGGCCGCCAATCACCAGGCCGATGCCGTTAATTGAATCGGCAATCGCCATCGCGCGCATTCCGCCAACGACCGCGTAAAGAATGCCCGCCACGCCTAACAAAATCACCAGCAGCCAGATGGCCGCGCCCTGAGAAATGCCCAGCGAATCACCGACGTGAAACAGGCTGTTAAGCGCCAGCGCACCGGAATAGAGGACGATCGGCAGGAAGCAAACGCCGGTGGCGATGAGAAAACAGAAATCGATGATGATGCGGGTAGTTTTGTCGTACCGCTCTTCGAGAAAATCCGGAATGGTGGCGATGCCGCGTTGCAGGTAGCGTGGCAGGAAAATCAGCGCGAGGAAGATGAGCGTCACCGCGGAGGTAACTTCCCAGCCCATCACCGACATGCCGCTGCGATAGGCCTGGCCGGAGAGTCCCACCAACTGTTCGGTAGAGAGGTTGGTCAGCATTAACGAGGCGGCAATTATCGGCGCTTTTAACGAACGTCCTGCGAGGAAATATCCTTGTTCTGAACCGGTATCCTGTTTTCGGACTTTCCACCAGGTGATGACTGCTACCAGGAGGGTAAATGCAATAAAGCTCACAATTTGTTGAATGTTCATCATGCAGCCCTTTAACGTTTTATTATGCCAGGGTTATGATCCCCTTTATGGGTTGGGCTGATAATTGGTCGTCGGCGAAATAAAATGAATGGAAAAACTATTCTTTCAAATGTAAAAAACGAAACCACCTACAATATTCCGCTGGTTCTTGACGAAAATGTGATCTCCAGCGGGATTTCGCTTATCTCACTTTGGCATACGCTGGCGGATGAAAGTTATAAGGTAATATGGCCCAGGGATAAGAAAAAACCGCTGATCCCTAACTCGTGGGTCGCCATCTACACCCTTCAGGGCTGCGGCAAACTGCTGTTACGCGACGGCAGTGAAATAACGCTCAACGGTAATTGTATTATCTTCCTGAATCCGATGGACATTCAGTCTTATCACTGCGAGGGTTTACTCTGGGAACAATACTGGATGGAATTTATCCCTACAAGCGTGATGGAAATTCCGCTATTACAAACCGGTATAATATATAACGGCGACGTGTTTAATCAGGAATTAGCCGAAGTGGCGTTCATGATCACCCAAAAATCACCGCTTAAAAACAATCTGGCAGTCGCATTTCTCACCAAAATAATATACCAGTGGATTTGTCTTATTTCAGAGAATGGAAAAAAAGATGCATTGCTTATTCAGATTGAGAAATTACTCTCGGTGCTGCATAGCGATCTGCAAAAAAACTGGAGCGTAAAGGAGATGGCGCAAAAGATGCAGTGCAGCGAGCAATATTTGCGGCGTTTGTTTTTACGCTATACCGGTAAAACGCCAAAAGAGTATTACCTCGATGCGCGGCTGGATCTGGCGCATTCATTGCTCAAACAACAGGGGCAGACGGTGGGAAAAGTGGCGGATATGCTTAATTTTTTCGATTCGTTTCACTTCAGCAAAGCGTTCAAACGCCGCTTCAACCTGACGCCTTCAACGGTTATGAAGGCGCAGGCTGAGCAGCATGGGGATCAGTGAAGTTCTGGCCAGTACGCCTTATTGGCTTCAATCAGATCGTCGAGAATCGCCTTCGCGACGGACGCGCCTGGCACCGTTTTAGACAGCGTGATCGCCTGCCACAGTTTCTGATACGAGCGCTGTTCCCAGGCATCGACCACCAGTTTTTCAACCGCCACCTGCTGGCTCATCAGTCCTTTCTGGAAATGAGGAATATCACCCACGACCAACGGCTCCGGCCCGTTTTTGCCCACCAGACACGGAATTTCCACCATCGCGTCGGCGTCAAAGTTATGGATAGCGCCATTGTTCGGCACAATAAGCAACATCCTCTCCTGGGTGTTAAAGGCGATAGCTGCCGCTAAATCAACGATATACGACGCGTGCTCGTCGATTTCTAACTCACCCGCAGACGCGTTGCCCGCTTCGATAATTGCCCGACAGGCACCAAACACATGCTTCTCACGGTGATCCATCACTTCATTCGCGCGGGTCCGCGCCGGGTTTGAATGCTCAACGACGTAATCCGGGAACAGGTAATATTTCAGATAGGTATTCGGCATAGTATCCGGGTCCAGCGCCTGGACATCCTTCGCTTTGGCGAACGTATCATTCCAGCTCGCTTCGGTATGCGGATCGTTAGAAGGCGGCACGTAGCCGAATTTCGCCACATGTTCGCGCAATTTCGGCATTAAATCATTGCCTTCCAGATCTTCTATCGACGTCCACCAGCCGAAGTGGTTCAGGCCGTAGTAACGCACGCGCATTTGTTTTCTGTCTTTCAGACCCACGATTTGCGCCATGCGCCCTTCGATGCCAATCGGCATATCGCAAATGTTGAGGATTTTGGCGTTCGGACGCAGTCGACGCGTCGCTTCGGCTACAATCGCTGCCGGGTTCGAGTAGTTGAGCATCCAGGCGTTCGGTGAATACTGTTCCATGTAATCGACCAGCTCCAGCACGCCGCCAATGGAGCGCATGCCATAGGCAATCCCACCCGGCCCGCAGGTTTCCTGGCCGAGCACGCCGTGGCGCAACGGGATTTTTTCGTCCTGCTCACGCATCGGATATTTGCCAACGCGAATATGCGCCATCACAAAATCCACATCGGTAAAGGCCGTTTTCGGATCCGTGGTGTAGCTAAATTCAATCTCCGGCGCCTGCTCTTTGAGGATGGTTTTACAGGCTTCAGCAATCACTTCCTGACGAGCACCATCGTTATCGTAGAACTTCAGCGCGCGCAGCGGGAAGCGGTCTTTATTTTGTAGCAACATCAATACGATGCCTGGCGTAAAGGTACTGCCGCCACCGGCGATAACTACTGAGAATTTTTTCATGATACAGCCTCCGTCATGGGGATTTGTTCGTTGGATAATGGGGTTCTCATTAGGGTTTCAAGCTGGTCGCGCACCTGCGGGACGTGCAGCCCGACAATCACCTGAATACCGTTGCCGCGACGCACCACGCCGTGGGCGCCAAGAGCTTTGAAGACGTCATCGCTTTGGGTGTTGTTCATGTCGACTAACGCGATGCGCAATCTGGTCGCGCAGTTATTGATGCTTTCAATATTTGCCGCTCCGCCGAGTGCCTGAAGAATGCCTGCTGCCTGGCCAAAGGCCGGTGCTGGTGTCACGGTGGTTTTACCGCGTGCGGCCTTGTAATCGGCTTTGCTGTAGAGCTTAATTTCGCTCTCTTCGCGGCCCGGCGTTTTCAGGTTGAAATGGAGAATAAGGAAGCGGAAGACGACGAAATAAATTCCGGTGAAGCACACGCCGATGCCGATTTGCGTCAGCACCATCCAGGCATGGTTATGGAACATTGGGATCCAATTTTGCGGCAGGAACTGATCCAGCAGACCGCCGCCCATGTTGCCCACCACGCCGCAGATATACATCACCGTGGCCATAGTGGCTGCCAGCACGGCATGTACCGCAAACAGCAGCGGGGAAATGAACAGGAAGGTGAACTCCAGCGGTTCGGTTATCCCGACCAACATCGCCGTCAGGGTGGCGGGAACGAGCAATCCGGCCACTTTCACCCGGTTTTCAGGCGAGGCGGTGTAATACAGCGCGAGGGCAATACCCACCGAACCGAAGACTTTTGAGTTGCCGTGCAGCGCAAATCCGCCCTGTGGGAACAGCGTTTTCAGCGGCTCGGTGCTTTGGCTGAATTCCTGCAAATGCTGCGCCCAGTACATTTGAATGCCGCCTTCCACCGCCGCCGGGCCAAAAATAAACGGACCGTAGACGAAATGATGCAGCCCGGTTGGGATCAGGATGCGTTCAAGGAAGGTGTAAATCCACACGCCCAACGCGCCCGCAGTTCGTAAAAAGGCCTGCAATGATTCAATGCCCATTTGCACTTTTGGCCAGCCGAGCAGGGTCAGCCAGGCGCACGGGATCATCACCAGGAAGGCCACAATCACCACGAATGATGTTCCCTGAAATATCCCGAGGAACACCGGCAGCGGTTTGTCGAAGTAACGATTGTGCAGTGCGGTCACGATGCCGGAGATGGCTATCGCGCCGATGATGCTGGTATCCAGGGTTTTGATCCCGGCCATCATCGTCAGGCCGCTGCCAGCAATAGGGTCGACAGAAAAGTCGACGCCGAAGAAATGCCCCCAGGTCATCCCCATGGCGTTAATCAGGTAGTTCCAGGTCAGAAAGCTCACCAGGACAGCCAGACACGCCCGGCCCTGAGCCTGTTTAGCCAGGCCAATCGGGAGTCCAACGGCGAAGATAAGCGGCATATTGCGGAACACGGTCCAGCCGCCTTCCTCAATGATATGAACGATTTGCGCAAATAAACTGTCAGGAGCGGTCAGCGCTGGACCCACGAACAGCGGGTTGCTGAGCATGATGGCAATTCCCACCACGATCCCCGCGAAGGGGAACAGTAACACCGGGGTAAACATGGCACCGCCAAAGCGTTGTATTTGACTGAGCATTTTTACATCCTCATAGAACAACCAGTAGGGTAAGTGGCCTTTATTGAAGGGCTTGTTGGCCTGCTTCGAGAATAGGTAGCGGCGTGCCGGACGACATGAAGTGCCGCTGCGTTCCGTGATCGCATTCATGGTTTTATTTCACCCATTCAGGTCTACTTTTTGAGTGAAATATGGACATCCCTGAGTCAAATGCTCCCAGTGAATCGCGCTAAAGAGGACTATCAGTGATCTACAAATCCATTGCTGAACGGCTGCGCCTGCGGCTGAATTCTGCTGATTTCAGTGTTGGCAGCCCGCTTCCGGGCGAGAAAAAACTCGCGCTGGAATTTGGCGTGGCGCGAATGACTGTGAGAAAAGCTATTGATCTGCTGATTAACTGGGGGCTGGTGGAGCGCCGTCATGGCAGCGGCACTTTCGTGACGCGTAAGGACGTTTATCATGAAACGACCAATCTGACCGGGCTGGTGGAAGTGTTGCGTCAGCAGGGAAAAGAGGTCCGAAGCGAGGTGCTCATTTTTGAAGTGATGCCCGCTCCACCCGCTATCGCCAGCCAGCTACGCATTCAGATAAACGAGCGTATCTATTTTTCACGCCGCGTGCGCTACGTCGACGGTAAGCCGCTGATGCTGGAAGACAGTTATATGCCGGTGAAACTGTTCCGTAATCTGTCGCTTATTCATCTGGAGGGATCGAAGTTTGATTACATCGAGAATGAGTGCGGGATAACCATCACCGGAAACTATGAAAGCCTGTCGCCGGTCCTGGCTGATAAGCAGCTGGCACAGCAGATGAACGTTGCGGAACAAACGCCGCTGCTGCGCATTACGTCGCTTTCTTACAGCGACAGCGGGGAGTTTCTCAACTATTCGGTGATGTACAGAAACGCCAGCGAATACCAGGTGGATTACCATCTGCGGCGCATCCACCTGGAAAGCCCGTTAACCCATGCCCCAGAATAGCACCGCCAGCAGTTGCGGGGTGATGATGCGCAGGAACATCACCAACGGATACACCGTGGCGTATGACAGCGCCGCCGCGCCGCTGGTGGCATGCAGATTGTTGGCGAAGGCCAGCGCCGGGGGGTCGGTCATCGACCCGGCGAGCATCCCACACAGCGTCAGGTAGTTCATCTTAGCGAGCAGCCGCGCCAGAATGCCGACCGTCAGCAGTGGTACACCGGTGATGACGATGCCGTAGGCAATCCAGCTCAGGCCGTCGCCTTCGGTGAGCGTACGCACAAAATCCCCCCCGGATTTCAGCCCCACTACCGCCAGAAACAGCACAATGCCGAGTTCACGCAGCGCAAGGTTGGCGCTCGGCGGCATAAACCAGTACAGCTTACCGATGCTGCCGATACGCCCGAGGATCAGCGCCATAATCAGCGGCCCGCCCGCCAGACCAAGCTTCAACGCCACCGGAAACCCTGGAATAAACAGCGGTACGGACCCGAGCAGCACCCCAAGCCCGATGCCAATAAATACCGGCAGCATTTGCACCTGCTGCAATTTTTGCTGAGCATTACCGACTTCGGCCGCCACCGCGTCAATCGACGCCGGACGCCCGACCAGGTTGAGGATGTCGCCAAACTGTAGGCTGGCATTACTGCTGGCGACCAGCTCGACGCCCGCACGATTCAGTCGGGAAATCACGACGTCATAACGCTGTTTAAAGTGAAGATCGCGGATTTTCTTCCCCAGAACCTTCTCGTTGGTGACGACCACGCGCTCCACTTTGAGGTCGGTTCCGCGCGTTGAAAGCGAGGTTTCCACTTCTTTACCGATCACCAGCTGCGCGTTGTGCAAATCCGCAGGCTGGCCCACCAGATGCAGTAAATCGCCGACCTGAATCAAGGTGCCCGGCGCCGGCACCATTAGCATCTCGTCGCGCTTGAGCCGCGAACAGATAATGTTGTCGCTGTTGAGCACTGGCACGTCCTGAATCGCCAGCGCGTTGAGATTTGGGTTTTCGACGCGGATATTTATGGTGTGCAGATTCGCGTGACCGTTGCCGACGCTGGAATCAAACTGCTGCGCTTCCTTTTCGACGTTGACCCGAAAGAACAGGCGAACCAGCCACATGGTCAGTAGAATGCCGCAAATCCCAAACGGATAGGCCATCGCGTAGCTCATTCCCATTTGGTCGACGACGTCGAACGGCACGCCGAGATCGCGCAAAATCTGCTGTCCGGCCCCCAGCGCAGGCGTATTGGTGACGGCTCCGGAAAAAATACCGAGCATCACCGGCAGCGGAATGGCGAACAGTTTGTGAAGTAAAGCCGTGACCACGCCACCAATCAGCACAATGAGAATAGCGAAGAGATTAAGACGCAGGCCGGAAACCCTTAGCGAGGCGAAAAAGCCCGGACCGACCTGAATACCGATGGTGTAGACGAACAGGATCAGGCCAAATTCCTGAATGAAGTGCAGCATTGGGCTGCTGAGCGTGACGCCGGCCTGCTCGACAAAATGGCCAACGATAATGCCGCCGAACAGCACTCCGCCGATACCAAACCCAACGCCGCGAATTTTGATATTGCCTATCCACAGCCCTATAACCGCCACCAGCGCCAACACGCTGACGGTCAATGCTATCTCACTCATCGTATTTTCCCTGTGAATAACATTATTGACTGAAGGGATTCTTACAGAAATCGCGAGGGTTGTATGGATCGTGGCGCACAAAAAAGCCCCGACTGGCGGGGCTTCTGCGGTAATGAACGATTAGCTGTTTAACGCCGGACGTTCGCTGATAGCGATTCGCTGTGGGGCGACTTCTTCCGGCACGTTGCGGGTCAAATCAATGTGCAGCAGACCGTTGGTGAAGGTCGCGCCAGTGACTTCCATATGTTCCGCCAGCGTGAAGCTCAGATTGAACGCTTGCGTCACCAGACCCTGATGCAGGTATGAAGGCTCTTTTTCAGGTTTTGTCGGCGTGCCTTTCACCGTCAGGCGTGTGCCCTCAAGCTGCACATCTAATTCGTCCTGACGGAACCCGGCCAGCGCCAGTGTAATGCGATAGTGGTTATCGTCGCTCTTTTCGATGTTATATGGTGGGAAGCCCTGAGCTTCACCGGTATTGAGCATTGCGTTGGCCAGTTTATCGAAGCCAATCCACTGACGAAGCATTGGGGTTAAATCGTAATTACGCATGGTATTTCTCCTTCTAAGAAGCGAGTGTGTGCCTGCAAGTTCTGGACTCGCAGTTGCTCCCTTACGGCAAGCATGGGTTTATTGTTGGGCGGCGTATCCCGCCCGTCGAATTAATTAATTTCGATGCGGCGTGGTTTATTAGCTTCTGGCACCACGCGTTCCAAATCGATATACAGCAGGCCATTCACCAGGTTCGCACCTTTTACGTGAATATTTTCTGCCAGCTGGAATTTGCGCTCGAAGTTACGTTCGGCGATGCCCTGATACAGATAAGAACGTTCTTTTTGTTCGTCAGGGTGAGAGCCTTTCACCACCAGCAGATTGTCCTGAGCGGTAATATCCAGCTCGCTTTCTGCAAAACCTGCGACGGCAATAGCAATGCGATAATGATTTTCGTCCACTAATTCAACGTTATACGGAGGATATCCGCCGTTGCTCTGGCTCTGGTTGTTTTCGAGCAGATTAAAAAGACGGTCAAAACCAATCGCGGAACGATACAGCGGGGAAAGATCGAAGTTACGCATAATAAAAAAGCTCCTGAAATCAGCGAGAATTTACAGACCTTCCACAATGGACAGGTCACGCGCCCCGAACACCCCTCAGGCATGTTCGTTATCGGGTCACACTCTTAAAATGGGATCCTTTGAACGTTTATCAAGGCTAACGGTCTTACTTTTTTGCACTTTCGGCTGTAAGGCTTAGACTGGAGTACAGCTTCGGAAAGGAAAATGAGACAAGCGCCACAGAGCGCCGTTTCCGGACTATTTATTTTATCAGCGGGCCGTTATAACCCGATAGAGAGGCACTCCGCGTGCCGACAATGATGATATCGCATGATGAAAAATTTAATTTTGATACCTGTTTTTTACTCAGGGGTGATGGTTCTGGCAGGGTGCTCCAGCGTGATGTCTCACACTGGTGGCAAAGAAGGGACGTATCCTGGAACGCGTGCCAGTGCGGAGATGCTTAGCGATGAAACGACAGGCTGGGGAACCAAATCACTGGTCGCTCTGGATATGCCGTTGACCGCCGTTGCCGATACGCTGCTGATACCGTGGGACTTGTTCCGCAAAGATAACACTGTCCGATCTCGGGTTGAAAAGAGCGAGCAGCAAACGCAGGCGATGAACTCCGTTATCCCGCCTGCGGCGATGCCCGCCCCCTAATTCAGCAGCCTGTTTGCGTAACCCATAGCTGACGATAGCCGTGGGTTTCCTGCATCCAGGCAACCGCCCGTCCGTTCGGGGAAAAGACCACCGCATCGCCTGACGGCGGATTTTCATGATCGGCCGTCAAAAAGCGAATGTCCCCGCTCTGTGCATCGCACATCGCAATTCTGTCTTCCAGAACAAACCCTAAAGCCTGGCCTGACGGATGCCAGTTAAACGCCGACTGAATTCCACTGCACTGCGTTAATTGCCGCATTCCACTGCCTTCTGACGCAATCAGCCACAGTTGCACCACGCCTGCATCATCTCGCATCAGAAACGCAATGCTATCGCCCTGCGGATTACAGCGTACCCAGTGACGCGGCACGTTAACCAGGCCAGGATACGCACGGTCGTGCGTGAACGTCAGACGACGTTGAACCACTCCGGCAGGCGGCGCGGGCAGACTGTTTTCCGTGCCACACAGCGGCGTATCACCCGCTTGCTTCCAGCCGGCTTCACTCATGGGCAGCGTGACGATAAACAGCTCTGGCACCTTTTCACCGTTCAGCGACAGCGTGTCGCCAATAAAAGCCAGCTGCGTATTGCCAACCCAACCTTCTTCGTAGGCGCGATTAATCTCATCACTGCCGGGCTGCGGCGTCGGCGTGGTCTGGCTCATCAGGACCGACCAATGACTGCCGGCATATTCACGCGGATGATGGCCCTGCGGTGTGACCGGCCCATACGGCGCGGCAACCCCGACATTACGCAAATCCAGAGCCTGATCGCGCTCATGCATGACGTGATCGTTGTAGGTAAAGCTGACCAGCTCGCCGTTTGGGCTGTAAACGTGAACGTGGCTTCCACCGCGCAGCGCACCCGGCGTAAACGGCGGGGTAATATCCATCGCATCAAGATTGTAGGTTTTACCCTGGAACGTCACCACGCCACGGCGGTGATGGAAATCGTAGTGCCATGAATCATCAGGGTTTTCAGGGCTATGAATAAACACATAACGTTCGTCCTGCGGATGCACCGTTACCACGCCAACATGCGCACCATCGGGGGCGGTATAAATCACGTCGGTTTCACCGCTGTGGATATTGACGCGCTCAATGGTTTTTCCACTAAACGACGCGCCGGAAGGACGGACGTCAAATACCAGCCATTCGCTGTCCGGTGTCCAGGTTTGGGTGTTGGTGAGCTGATGATGGCGGGAGGTGAAGGTGATTTGTTTCATGAAGATACCCTGATGCGCGTTGGTGGCATCAGGGTATAGCAAAGTCTATTTGTTTACATCACTGCAGAACGAACTTCTCAATCGCGTAGGCCACTCCGTCTTCCAGGTTAGATTTGGTCACGAAGTTGGCCACTTCTTTTACCGATGGAATGGCGTTTTCCATTGCCACGCCCATCCCGGCGTATTCAATCATTGCGATGTCGTTTTCCTGATCGCCGAGAGTCATTACCTCTTCCGGCTTGATACCTAACGTATCGGCCAGAGATTTCACGCCGGTGCCTTTATTGACGCGTTTATCGAGGATTTCGAGGAAGTACGGCGCACTTTTCAGCACGGTGTACTTCTCTTTCACTTCCGCCGGAATGCGGGCGATGGCTTTATCGAGAATGGCGGGTTCGTCGATCATCATCACTTTCAGCAGCTGAATATCACGCGCCATGTTTTCCGCTTCGCAGAAGACCAGTGGGATGGTGGCGACAAAAGATTCATGCACGGTGTAGTAGCTGACGTCGCGGTTCGCGGTGTACAGCGTGTTGCGGTCGAGCGCGTGGAAGTGAGAACCCACATCGCGGGAAAGCTGTTCCAGGTAGCGATAATCGTCATAACTCAGCGCCGTTTGTGCCACCGTGCTGCCATCACTGGCTTTCTGAACCAGCGCGCCGTTATAGGTGATGCAGTAATCGCCTTCCTGCTCCATGTGCAGCTCTTTCAGGTAGTTATGAACTCCTGCATACGGGCGACCGGTACACAGCACCACCTTAACGCCACGCTCACGCGCAGCCGCAATGGCCTGTTTAACCGCCGGAGAAATAGTATGGTCGGGCAGCAGCAATGTTCCGTCCATGTCGATTGCAATGAGTTTGATAGCCATAGGATCCCCGAGATAAGTGAGTTCTTACTCATGCTAACGCGATTTAGCTCAAAAAACAGCAAAAGAGTCGGGGTAAAAGGAGGATGGAGATCGAGGCGGGAATTCCTCTTTTGCGGCAATAAAAAGCCCGGTGGCGCTAGCGCTCACCGGGCTTAGGTATTTTGTCGCCCCGGTAAACGTTAACGCCACCGGGAAACACGTTACTTAGATATCGATGTTCGCCGCTTTCAGGGCGTTTTCTTCGATAAATGCACGACGCGGTTCAACCGCATCACCCATCAGGGTAGTGAACAGCTGGTCGGCAGCGATTGCATCTTTGACGGTCACGCGCAGCATACGGCGGCTTTCTGGATCCATGGTGGTTTCCCACAGCTGATCCGGGTTCATTTCACCCAGGCCTTTATAACGCTGAATAGACAGACCGCGACGGGACTCTTTCACCAGCCATTCCAGCGCCTGTTCGAAGCTGGTAATTGGCTGACGGCGTTCGCCACGTTCGATGAATGCGTCTTCTTCAATCAGACCGCGCAGCTTCTCGCCGAGCGTGTACAGACGACGATATTCACCACCGGTCACAAACTCCTGATCCAGCGGGTAATCCGTGTCCACACCGTGAGTACGCACGCGGATGATTGGCTCAAACAGATGCTGCTCAGTGTTCTCACGAACATCGAACTTCCACATGCTGCCGTGCTGCTCATCTTCGTTCAGCTGAGTAACCAGTTGATTTACCCAACGTGTCACCTTCTGCTCATCGCTGAGATCGGCTTCAACCAGCGTTGGCTGATACACCAGCTCTTTCAGCAAGGAACGCGGGAAGCGACGCTCCATACGGACAATCATTTTCTGTGCAGCGTTGAATTCTGCCACCAGTTTTTCCAGCGCTTCACCAGCCAGCGCCGGTGCGCTGGCGTTGGTGTGCAGGGTTGCACCATCAAGCGCGATAGAAATCTGATACTGATCCATCGCTTCGTCGTCTTTAATGTACTGTTCCTGCTTGCCTTTTTTCACTTTGTACAGCGGCGGCTGGGCGATATACACGTGGCCGCGCTCTACGATTTCAGGCATCTGACGATAGAAGAAGGTCAACAGCAGCGTACGGATGTGCGAGCCATCGACGTCGGCATCGGTCATGATGATGATGCTGTGATAGCGCAGTTTGTCCGGGTTATATTCGTCACGACCAATGCCGCAGCCCAGCGCAGTGATAAGCGTTGCCACTTCCTGTGAGGAGAGCATTTTGTCGAAGCGGGCTTTCTCAACGTTGAGGATTTTACCCTTCAGCGGCAGAATCGCCTGGTTCTTACGGTTACGCCCCTGCTTAGCAGAGCCGCCCGCGGAGTCCCCTTCCACGAGGTACAGTTCAGACAGCGCCGGGTCGCGTTCCTGGCAATCCGCCAGTTTGCCCGGCAGGCCTGCTAAGTCCAGCGCACCTTTACGACGGGTCATTTCACGGGCTCTACGCGCCGCTTCTCGAGCACGTGCCGCATCGATAATTTTGCCAACAACGATTTTTGCATCAGACGGGTTTTCCAGCAGGTATTCTGCCAGCAATTCGTTCATCTGCTGCTCAACCGCAGTCTTCACTTCGGAAGAAACCAGTTTGTCTTTGGTCTGCGAAGAGAATTTCGGATCGGGTACTTTCACGGAAACAACGGCAATCAGGCCTTCACGGGCATCGTCACCGGTGGCGCTGACTTTGGCTTTTTTGCTGTAGCCTTCTTTGTCCATGTAAGCATTCAGCGTACGGGTCATTGCCGTACGGAAACCGACAAGGTGAGTACCGCCATCGCGCTGTGGAATGTTGTTGGTAAAGCAGTAGATGTTTTCCTGGAAACCATCGTTCCACTGCAGCGCCACTTCAACGCCAATGCCGTCTTTTTCGGTGGAGAAATAGAAGATATGCGGGTGAATTGGCGTTTTGTTTTTGTTCAGATATTCAACGAACGCTTTGATACCGCCTTCGTAGTGGAAATGATCTTCTTTACCGTCACGCTTGTCGCGCAGGCGGATAGAAACGCCAGAGTTCAGGAACGACAGCTCACGCAGACGCTTAGCCAGAATTTCATATTCAAAATCAGTCACGTTGGTGAAGGTTTCGTGGCTTGGCCAGAAACGCACTTGGGTCCCGGTCACATCGGTATCACCGGTCACCGCCAACGGAGCCTGCGGTACGCCGTGAACATAAATCTGATGGTGAACTTTACCTTCGCGGCGAATCACCAGTTCCAGCTTCTGCGACAGGGCGTTTACCACTGAAACGCCTACGCCGTGCAGACCACCGGACACTTTATAAGAGTTGTCATCGAATTTACCGCCTGCGTGCAGAACGGTCATGATAACTTCCGCGGCAGAAACACCCTCTTCCGGGTGAATGCCGGTCGGAATACCACGGCCATCATCCGTTACGGAAACGGAATTATCGGCGTGGATAGTGACAACGATGTCTTTACAGTGACCCGCGAGCGCTTCGTCGATAGCGTTATCCACAACCTCGAATACCATGTGGTGCAGACCGGTGCCGTCATCCGTGTCGCCGATATACATACCCGGGCGCTTACGCACCGCATCCAGCCCTTTCAGGACTTTGATACTGGAGGAGTCATAAGAATTCGACATCAACGTTTCTCGCTCATTTAAACTTGGGTTAATCCGTTATTTTACCTTTTTCCACGCTGAACATCTTCGAATTTTTGTCCGACATGTCCATTACGTGTTCAGCGCTAATGGCGCTGACAAAAACCTGCGACTCAGTCGCTTTGAGCCTGCTTGCAAGCAGGCCGCGGCGCTCGTCATCAAGTTCAGAGGCAAAATCATCTATGAGGTACAGGCAGCGCCGCCCGCTTTCACGGGTCAGAAACTCACCTTGCGCCAGACGTAAGGCGCACATCAGCAGTTTGAGCTGCCCGCGCGACAGTGTGTCCTCTACCGGTGCGCCATCGGCACGTATGCGGAAATCCGCTTTGTGCGGGCCGTGGGCGGTGTAGGTCAGCATTCGGTCGCGCTCGAAATTCCGTTCAAGCACCTCTGAATAGTCGGTCTCTTTTTCCCAGCCGCGCTGGAAAGAAAAAGTGAGACTGAATTCAGGAAGAAACTGTTTGCAGGTATCCGCCATATCTTCGGCGATACCCGCACTGTATTCCGCTCGCCATTGACTGATTTGCTCGGCCAGCGGGATAAGTTCCATGTCCCACGGACGCAGCTGCGCGTAGCGGGTTACCTGACGCAATGCAGCGTTACGCTGTTTCAGCAAACGCTTGAGATTGCTCCAGGCGGTAAAGAAACCGGCTTCGTTGTGAAAGCATCCCCAATCAAGGAATGCTCTTCTGTATTTGGGGCCGCCGTTGAGTAAAGTAAACCCTTCGGGGGTGATGAGCTGCATCGGCATCAGCAGCGCCAGTTCGGCCACCTTGTGACCGTCGGTGCCGTCGATGCGAACTTTGCTGTCGCCCTGTTTGTCTTTGGTGAGGCCAATCGAGATCTCGCGCTCCTGGCCCTGCAGGCGTCCGTGTAAGATGAACGATTCCTGCTCGTGGCGAATAACGCGGCCTATTTGCAAACTGCGAAACGCCCGACCGTGGCCGAGCGTGTAGATGGCTTCCAGTACGCTGGTTTTTCCGCTGCCGTTGGCACCTACCAGGAAGTTAAAGCCAGGGGATAAAGCGAGATCCGCGCTTTCAATGTTGCGAAAGTCGCGGATCAACAAGCGGGTTAGCGCCATTACAATCTCATTGGCATAACAACGTAAGCCGCGCTTTGGCTGGCTGCATCTTCAATCTGAACGCTGGATACGGAGTCGGTCAGCAGAATTCGGACGTTTTCGCATTTCAGTGCATTGAGCACATCCAGTACGTAGCTGACGTTGAAGCCGATTTCCATCTCGGTCCCGGCGTAGGTGACGTCCAGAATTTCTTCTGCTTCTTCCTGCTCCGGGTTGTTAGCGGTGATTTTCAGCTGATTTTCGCTGACATACAGACGCACACCGCGGAATTTCTCGTTCGAGAGAATCGCCGCACGGGCAAACGCCTGCTTGAGAATGTCACAGCCCGCATCGAGATGTTTGTCCGGGTTTTTCGGCAACACGCGACGGTAGTCCGGAAAACGACCATCCACCAGTTTAGAGGTGAAGATGAAATCGCCCACGTGCGCGCGAATGTTGTTGCTGCCAATCTGCACACGCATTGGGTTGTCGCCGCCGTCGAGCATACGCATCAGCTCGATTACGCCTTTACGCGGTACGATCACCGAATGGTTCGGTAACGTTTCGCCGATAGGCATCGAACAGACCGCCAGTCGGTGGCCATCGGTCGCTACGGTACGCAGTTCTTCACCTTCGGTTTCGAACAGCATACCGTTTAAGTAGTAGCGAACGTCCTGATGCGCCATGGAAAACTGGGTCGCTTCAATCAGGCGTTTCATCGTCGCCTGCGCAACGGTGAATTCCACTTCGCTTTGCCAGTCGTCGAGGTTCGGGAAATCGGCAGCAGGCAGCGTAGAAAGAGAGAAACGGCTACGGCCAGAGCGCACCAACATGCGGTCACCCTCAAGCTGTACGGCAATTTCAGCCCCTTCCGGCAAGCCACGGCAAATATCGAAGAACTTGCGCGCTGGCACGGTGGTAGCACCCGGCTCGTGCGGCTGAAGCAGCGCGACGCGTGCGACCATTTCCATTTCAAGGTCAGTTCCGGTCAATGACAAGGAACCGTCTGCAACCTGCAGCAGTAAATTACCCAAAATCGGCAACGTTGGGCGACCACCTAATGGGCCACTTACTTGCTGCAGCGGTTTTAATAAATGTTCACGTTCAACGGTAAATTTCATAGCGTCACGAAGATAATGTTCTGATTAAGTTGGAGAAATCTTCTTTGATGTCATGGCTTTCTTCACGCAACTGCTCGATCTTGCGGCACGCATGCAGCACGGTCGTGTGGTCGCGGCCACCAAACGCATCGCCAATTTCAGGCAGGCTGTGGTTGGTGAGTTCCTTGGCCAGCGCCATCGCCATCTGGCGCGGACGCGCCACAGAGCGGGAACGACGCTTGGACAGCAAATCTGCCACTTTGATCTTATAGTACTCCGCCACCGTCTTCTGAATATTGTCGATGGTGACCAGTTTTTCCTGCAGCGCCAGCAGATCACGCAGCGCTTCACGCACGAAATCAATGGTAATGGCCCGGCCGGTAAAATTGGCGTTGGCGATAACGCGGTTCAGTGCGCCTTCAAGCTCACGCACGTTGGAACGCAGGCGCTTGGCAATAAAGAACGCCACTTCGCCCGGCAGACGAATATCGTTCTCGTCGGCCTTTTTCATCAGGATCGCCACGCGCGTTTCGAGCTCCGGTGGTTCGATCGCAACGGTTAATCCCCAGCCAAAACGGGACTTCAGACGATCTTCAACGCCATTGATCTCTTTAGGATAGCGATCGGACGTCAGGATTATCTGTTGATTCCCTTCCAGCAGGGCATTGAATGTGTGGAAGAACTCTTCCTGGGATCGTTCTTTATTAGCAAAGAACTGAATGTCATCTATTAGCAGGGCATCAACGGAACGGTAGTAACGTTTGAACTCTTCGATGGCGTTGTTCTGCAGGGCTTTGACCATGTCCTGAACAAAACGCTCGGAGTGCATGTACACCACTTTGGCGTTCGGTTTACGGGCAATAATGCCGTTGCCGACAGCGTGTAACAGGTGCGTTTTACCGAGACCCGTACCGCCATAAAGGAACAACGGGTTGTATGCGCCGCCAGGGTTATCTGCCACCTGACGCGCCGCAGCACGCGCTAACTGGTTCGATTTACCTTCAACGAAGTTATCGAACGTGTGCTTTACGTTTACGTTGGAGCGATAGGACGGTTCTGCCGGAGCGGGAACGTTATCCCAGCCCTGGCGCGCCTGAGGAATGGCACGCGGTGCATGTACCTGCTGAGCATGCGCCTGAACGGCAACCTGCGCGGTTTCTCTCGCGACCTGCGTGGCAGGCCTGGCACCCACTTCAAACCGCAGTTGCGGGGCGTCGGTACCGCAGAAATCATTCAACAGTCCGTTGATATTATTGAGGTATTTATCCCTTACCCAATCAAGCACAAAACGATTTGGTGCATACAATGCCAGCGTGTTATCGCTCAGCTCCGCCTGCAATGGGCGGATCCACATGCTGAATTCTGTGGCTGGTAACTCATCCTGCAATCGGGCAAGACACTGCTGCCAAAGCGAAAGTGACACGGCGGACTCCAATCGAACAAATAAGGGTGAAACAGAATTAATGATTGTTGACACACGTCGGACAGCCCACAGGTCGGTGGGGGTGACGTGCGAACCGCTATCAGCGGTTGTTACTCCGGTCAGGATCCAGGATCACGATCGGGACCGCGGATCATAGCCTAAACTGCGCCAGAGATCTCCTGTTTCTCACAGATTCTTCCCGATTTATCCACAGGGAAGATCGGGACCGGCTAAGTGTAATCGATCCTGGCCAGAGTGAGGGGCGATTTCGCCCGCATATTGGAAAAATTAATGAGTCGCGACAATTTTTTGCATAATCGATCTAATAAAGATCCCGGGCGATCCTTGCGCTTTAATTGGCAGGCTTTATAATCCTCCACCCGGTGCGTGTTACTCGCTAACGCGGACCGTTGCCGGTCATTTTGCACGCGAAATCGTGCGGAAATACGCGGGAAATAAGGTAAAGAGAATTGACTCCGGAGTGTACAATTATTACAATCCGGCCTCTTTAATCACCCACACTGAAGCGGAAGTCGTTCGAAACTCGTTCGGGTACACGCAAAAGTCAGTGAATTTATTCAAGTTTAGGTAGAAATCGCCATGAAACGCACTTTTCAACCGTCTGTACTGAAGCGCAACCGTTCACACGGCTTCCGTGCTCGTATGGCTACTAAAAATGGTCGTCAGGTTCTGGCACGTCGTCGTGCTAAATGCCGTTCTCGTCTGACCGTTTCCAAGTAATAAAGCTAACCCCTGAGTGGTTAAGCTAGCTTTTCCCAGGGAGTTACGCTTGTTAACTCCCAATCATTTCACATTCGTCTTCCAGCAGCCGCAACGGGCTGGCACGCCGCAAATCACCATCCTCGGCCGCCTAAATTCGCTGGGGCATCCCCGCATCGGTCTTACTGTCGCCAAGAAAAACGTTAAACGCGCCCATGAACGCAATCGGATTAAACGTCTGACGCGTGAGAGCTTCCGTTTACGTCAGCATGAACTTCCCGCTATGGATTTCGTGGTGTTAGTTAAGAAAGGGGTTGCAGACCTCGACAACCGGGCAATCACGGAAGCGTTGGAAAAATTATGGCGCCGTCACTGTCGCCTGGCTCACGGGTCCTGATAGCCCTTATCCGGGTCTATCAACGCCTGATTAGTCCGCTACTCGGGCCACACTGCCGTTTCACTCCCACCTGTTCACAATACGGAATTGAGGCATTGCGCAGGTTTGGAGTGTTAAAAGGCAGTTGGTTGACGGTGAAACGCGTATTAAAATGCCACCCTTTACACCCAGGTGGTGACGATCCCGTCCCACCAGGACCAACAAATACCAGAGAACACTAACGATGGATTCGCAACGCAATCTTCTTATCATCGCTTTGTTGTTCGTGTCTTTCATGATCTGGCAGGCATGGGAGCAGGATAAAAATCCTCAGCCTCAGCAGCAGATTACGCAGACTACGACCACCGCCGCGGGCAGCGCCGCCGACCAGGGCGTTCCTGCCAGTGGCCAGGGAAAACTGATTACGGTGAAAACCGACGTGCTTGAACTCGTTATCAACACCCGTGGTGGTGATGTTGAGCAGGCACTGCTGTTAACTTATCCGAAAACGCAGAATTCTAACGAGCCGTTTAAGTTACTGGACACCTCATCGGACTTTATCTATCAGGCACAGAGCGGTCTGACCGGTCGTGATGGCCCGGATAACCCTGCAAACGGTGCACGTCCACTGTACAACATTGATAAAGATGCGTTTGTTCTGGCTGATGGACAGAATGAACTGACTATTCCGCTGACTTATACCGATAAAGCCGGCAACACCTTCACCAAAACCTTCACCCTGAAACGCGGTGGATATGCGGTGAACGTGGGCTACAACGTGAAGAACGCCGGTGAGAAACCACTGGAAGTCTCCACCTTCGGTCAGCTGAAGCAGTCCATCAATCTGCCACCAGCACTCGATACCAAAGGCGGCGGTCTGTCCACCATGCATACATTCCGCGGCGCGGCTTACTCCACGCCAGACGAGAAGTATGAAAAGTATAAGTTCGACAAAATCGCCGATAACGAGAACCTGAACATCAGTTCTAAAGGTGGTTGGGTTGCGATGCTGCAGCAGTACTTTGCTACCGCATGGGTACCGAACAACGACGGTTCGAACAACTTCTACACGACTAACCTCGGTAACGGCATTGCTGCTATTGGGTATAAGTCTCAGCCAGTACTGGTTCAGCCAGGTCAGGCGGCAAACCTTGCCAGCACCCTGTGGGTTGGCCCGGAAATTCAGGACAAAATGGCAGCCGTTGCGCCACACCTGGACTTGACCGTTGACTATGGCTGGTTGTGGTTCATTTCTCAGCCGTTGTTTAAACTGCTGAAATTTATCCACAGCTTCCTCGGTAACTGGGGCTTCTCCATCATCGTTATCACCTTCATCGTTCGTGGCATCATGTACCCGCTGACCAAAGCGCAGTACACCTCCATGGCGAAGATGCGTATGCTGCAGCCGAAGATTGCGGCGATGCGTGAGCGTCTGGGCGATGACAAACAGCGTCAGAGCCAGGAAATGATGGCCCTGTATAAAGCAGAGAAAGTAAACCCACTCGGTGGCTGCTTCCCTCTGGTTATCCAGATGCCAATCTTCCTTGCGCTGTACTACATGCTGATGGGCTCCGTTGAACTGCGTCATGCGCCGTTTGCACTGTGGATCCATGACTTGTCTGCACAGGACCCGTACTACATCCTGCCGATCCTGATGGGCGTGACGATGTTCTTCATCCAGAAGATGTCTCCAACCACTGTGACCGACCCGATGCAGCAGAAGATCATGACCTTCATGCCGGTCATCTTCACCGTGTTCTTCCTGTGGTTCCCGTCAGGTCTGGTGCTGTACTATATCGTCAGCAACCTGGTGACCATCATCCAGCAGCAGCTGATTTACCGTGGTCTGGAAAAACGTGGCCTGCATAGCCGCGAAAAGAAAAAATCCTGATTCGGTAGGCGTTCGCTAAAATGGAAGGCGGTCTGATGACCGCCTTTTTTATTAGGTATAGAAAGAGACTAACCATGAACCATAACGACACGATTGTTGCCCAGGCCACACCGCCAGGACGCGGCGGCGTGGGTATTCTGCGTATATCTGGCCTGAAGGCTCGCGACGTTGCACAGGCGGTATTGGGCAAGCTGCCGAAGCCGCGCTACGCCGATTACCTGCCTTTTCGCGATGTCGAAGGCGCGACGCTGGATCAGGGTATCGCCTTATGGTTCCCGGGGCCGAACTCCTTTACCGGGGAAGACGTGCTGGAGCTTCAGGGACACGGCGGCCCGGTTATCCTCGACCTGCTGCTCAAACGTATTCTGACGCTGCCCGGCGTACGCATTGCCAATCCGGGTGAGTTTTCCGAACGCGCATTCCTCAACGATAAGCTCGACCTGGCCCAGGCCGAAGCGATTGCCGACCTGATCGACGCCAGCTCCGAACAAGCGGCACGTTCCGCGATGAACTCGCTGCAGGGGGCGTTCTCGGCGCGCGTGAATCATCTGGTGGAAGCGTTGACCCATCTGCGCATTTACGTCGAAGCGGCGATCGATTTCCCGGATGAAGAAATTGATTTCCTCTCCGACGGAAAAATCGAAGCACAGCTCAACACCGTTATCGGCGATCTCGACGCCGTACGTGCCGAAGCGCGTCAGGGCAGCCTGCTGCGAGAAGGGATGAAAGTGGTCATCGCCGGGCGTCCAAACGCCGGTAAATCGAGTCTGCTGAACGCACTGGCCGGCCGCGAAGCTGCGATTGTTACTGATATCGCGGGCACCACTCGTGACGTGTTACGCGAACACATTCATATCGACGGGATGCCGCTGCACATTATCGACACCGCCGGGCTGCGCGATGCCAGCGATGAAGTTGAGCGCATTGGTATTGAGCGTGCCTGGCAGGAAATCGAGCAGGCCGACCGGGTGCTGTTTATGGTCGACAGCACAACCACCAGCGCCGTCGATCCGGCAGAAATCTGGCCGGACTTTATCGCCCGTTTGCCTGTGAACCTGCCGATCACCGTGGTGCGTAACAAAGCGGATATCACCGGCGAAGAGATCGGTCTGAGTGAGGTGAACAGTCACTCACTGATTCGCCTTTCTGCACGTCAGGGAGAGGGCGTGGACGTTCTGCGCAATCATCTCAAGCAGAGCATGGGCTTCGACACCAATATGGAAGGTGGCTTCCTCGCCCGTCGTCGTCATTTGCAGGCGCTGGAAACGGCGGCTGAACATCTGCAACAGGGTAAAGCCCAACTACTGGGCGCCTGGGCGGGTGAACTGCTGGCCGAAGAGCTGCGTCTTTCGCAGCAGGCGTTGAGCGAAATCACCGGGGAATTTACCTCCGATGACCTGTTGGGCCGTATTTTCTCGAGCTTCTGCATCGGTAAGTAAGTGAAAAAGTAAGCGGACGCACACTTTTCATTCATCCCGCAACGCTCATGGCTTTGCGGGATTTTTTTGCCCGTTACGGCAAATCAAAACCAGGTATCCTCGCCATAATGCTGTTCAGCAGCGCTTCGTCAGAAATTCCCTGGAAGTCATAACGCGGCGTATAGGGCGATTCGAGCGCCATAAGCTCATCTTCAGTCAGCGTGATATCCAGCGATGCAACCGCATCGTCGATTTGCTGAATGCTGCTTGCGCCCACCAACGGAGCAGTCACTACCGGGTTTTTACGCAACCACGCCAGGGCGATTTGCGCACGGGAAACACCTCGCGCAGCGGCAATCTCACCGACAGTATCAATGATTTGGCGATCGCTTTCCTTCGTAAATTGGGTGTAGAGCATATCGGCAAAACCATCTTTCCCTGAGCGGGTAGTATTTTTAGCTTCATCCCAGCCACGTGCCAGGCGACCTCGTGCCAACGGACTCCAGACCATAGTACCGACACCTTCATCAGCGCACAGCGGCAGCATTTCGCGTTCTTCTTCCCGCGCCAGTAAGTTGTAGTGGTTTTGCATCGTCACAAAACGCGCCCAGCCGTTTGCTTTTTGCATGTGCAGCGCTTTGCTAAATTCCCAGGCGTGCATTGAAGATGCCCCGAGATAACGTACTTTCCCGGCTTTTACTACGTCATGTAACGCCTCGAGGGTTTCTTCCAGTGGCGTCGAGTTGTCCATGCGATGGATTAAATAGAGATCGACGTAATCGGTGCCTAATCGACGCAAACTATGGTCAATTTCCGCCATGATCGCTTTACGAGATAACCCTTTGCCATTTGGCCCGGAACGCATCGGGTGGCGAATTTTGGTCGCAATTACCACATCGTCACGGTTGGCGTAATCTTTTAAAGCGCGTCCAAGAATTTCTTCACTGCTTCCCTGGGAATACAGATTTGCAGTATCAAAAAAGTTAATCCCGCTTTCAAGAGCGTGTTTGATCAGCGGGCGACTCTGCGCCTCATCCAGCGACCACACAGGGTGGCCACGACCAGGTTCACCGTAAGTCATTGCTCCAATTGCCACAGGTGAAACATCTAATCCGGTATTGCCTAGTTTGATATAGCGCATCGGTGATTCCTCGGGAGAAGTAAACAAATCAGGCTGTAGTTTACGGGCAAGAAATGGAACGATGAATGCGCTATAATTCATAAAACATGCTCAGGAGTTCAAAATGCACAGCGATCCGTTCTCAGACTTTCTTCGTCTGGCCGATGCCAAACCGGTCGTTGCCGGGGGTTTTAGTGCGGGTGGCGACTGGGCGATACGCTTCCCGAAGCCTGAATATCTTAAATTTTTTGCGCTGGTGAAAGGACGCTGCGTTCTTATGTTCGAGGGTGAAAGTACACCGGTTTACGTCGAAGAAGGCGACGTATTTTTGCTTTCTGCCACGCCATCGTTTGTGCTGGCAAGTGATTGCACCACCGAACCAGTAGACGCCAACGCCTTGTTTAGCGGGAGTCACAACAAAACCGCTGTCATTGGCGATGGCAAAAACTGCATTCAGCTTGGCGGCCACGTAAAGCTTGATCCGGATAGCGGAAAGCTGTTGGCTCAAGTGTTGCCACCATTAATCCACGTGCGAGCCTCCTCACAGCAGGCCGGGGTTTTGTCGTGGCTGCTTGAACAACTAGTGCGAGAAGTTTCTCAACCTCTTCCCGGTTTTAGTGTCGTTTCTATGCAGCTCACTCAATTGATGTTTGTGCAAATTTTGCGTGAATATCTGCAAACCGCCACAGAACTCCCGTGCAACTGGCTCAAAGCCGTCAGTGATAAACGTCTCCAGCCTGCGCTCGCATTAATGCACAACGATCCGGCGCAAAACTGGCAGCTAAGTGAGCTGGCAAAGGCCGCAGCGATGTCACGCACCAGTTTTGCGGTGTATTTCAAGTCTATCGCGGGTGTCGCGCCATTGACCTACCTGACGCAATGGCGCATGTATTTAGCCGGGCAATCCCTTCGTAAAAGTGAGCAGCCGGTGTCCACGCTCGCACTTCAGTACGGTTACGCTTCTGAAAGCGCATTTAGTACCGCATTCAAGCGCATCAATGGCGTTTCTCCACGAAATTATCGAAATTTAAAAATGGCGGAGCTGGCCGAGGATTAAAATCAAAATATTCATGCTCTTGATCATTTATTGAGGTTTTGATCGTTTTTTATCCATGGAGAGCCGTGCGTTTCCCCGCTAAAAAATCTACAATCGAGAACCGAGTACATTGCCCATTATCAAGGAGAGACAAATGGCAACGCACTTCGCAAGAGGGATCCTTACCGACGGGCATCTGCACTCAGTGCGGCTTTCTTCGTCCTGTCACAATGCGGCGCGACAACTGCCTCAGCATCGCCGGGCTCGTTATTTAGCCTCCCGGGCGCTGCTCGCAGAGCTGCTGTTTATGCTTTATGGCATCAGCGAACTTCCCGAAATGGTTTTGCGCCCCGATGGCAAACCGATGTTTCGCGATAGTAAACAACCGCATTTCTCCATCGCCTATGCCGGAAATATCGTCGGGGTAGCGCTGACCACCGAAGGCGAATGCGGCCTGGACATGGAGCTGCAGCGTACGACCCGCAGTTTTAACCGCCCCAGCGCCCCCGAAAATTACCCTTTTAGCAATAACGAATCGCTGTGGATCAAAAACCAAAACGACCCCAACGAAGCACGAGCGCAGCTGTTGGCCCTGCGCCAGAGCGTACTCAAGCTGACCGGTGAAACCCAACACGATTCGCAGCAGTTGCTTCAGCTCCTGCCGGGTTCTGGCCGCCTGCGTGCTGCCAAAATGCTACAAATAGAAGCCATCTGCGATGCAGAAGACGTGCTGGTGTGGTCCATTGCCGCGACACCTGCGATTGAACGACTGAAGGTCTGGGAGTTCGACAGCAAAGCCGGCTGGCGTGGCCTGCCGGATATGCAAATCCGCGCCAGCGAACCCGCGGCCCGCCTGATGCGTTTTACCAGCCTGCCTGCGGAAAAAGCGCTTATACTGAACTGACTTATCATGATGAAAACGAAAGGAGTAATCATGTCTGATGCGTTGAAAGTGGTGACATTACTGGGAAGCCTGCGCAAAAATTCATTTAACGGTATGGTGGCGCGCACCCTGCCAAACATCGCCCCGGCGGGCATGGCGATTTCCGCCCTGCCATCGATTGGTGATATTCCGCTGTACGATGCCGACGTTCAGCAAGAAGAAGGTTTTCCGCAGAGCGTAGAAACGCTGGCGGCGCAGATTCGTGAGGCTGACGGCGTGGTGATTGTGACGCCAGAGTATAACTACTCCGTGCCTGGCGGCCTGAAAAATGCCATCGACTGGCTGTCACGTCTGCCAGAACAACCGCTGGCCGGGAAGCCGGTGCTTCTCCAGACCAGCTCAATGGGCGCGATTGGCGGTGCACGTTGCCAGTATCACCTGCGTCAGATTCTGGTATTCCTTGATGCGATGGTAATGAACAAACCGGAGTTTATGGGCGGTGTGATTCAGAACAAGGTCGACCCGCAAACGGGTGAAGTGATTGATCAGAGCACGCTCGACCATCTGACCGGTCAGTTGACCGCGTTCGGGGATTATATTCAGCGGGTGAAAAAGTAAATCAGATGAGTGCAACCTGATGCTCTCTCCCACAGGGGCGGGTGCGCAAACTAAAAACGGCAACCCTTAGGTTGCCGTTTTACATTTTCCTGTTTGCGGTTTATCAGTCGATAAACACAATCTTCAGGACGAACAGCACCGCAACAGCGATGACGCACGGGCTGAGGTCGCGGAAACGACCGGTACCGATTTTCATCACGCAGTAAGAGATAAAGCCCAGCGCTATCCCTTCGGTAATCGAGAAGCTGAACGGCATCATCACCGCAGTAATAAACGCGGGAACGGCTTCGGTCAGGTCATCCCACTTAACGCGGGCGAGGCTGGACGTCATCAGTACGCCGACATAAATCAGTGCGCCTGCAGCAGCGTACGGCGGCACCATGCCAGCCAGCGGCGACAGGAAAATAACCAGCAGGAACAGCAGACCGACAACGACGGCTGTCAGACCGGTACGGCCACCAACGGATACGCCTGATGAGGATTCAATGTACGCGGTAACGGAGGAAGTACCGATAAACGCGCCGGCAACAGAAGAAATACTGTCAACGAACAGCGCCTGCTTCATGCGCGGGAATTTACCGTTTTCATCGGTCAGGCCCGCTTTGTCAGTCACGCCAATCAGGGTGCCGGAGGAGTCAAACAGGTTGACCAGCATGAAGGAGAAAATCACACCTGCCAGGCCGATGTTAAAGGAACCGGCCAGATCAACATGACCGATAACAGACGTCACATCCGGTGGCGTCGAAACGATACCCGAGTAGTGAACATCGCCCAGCGCCCAACCCAACAAGGTGGTCACCACGATGGAAACCAGCACCGCCGCATGAATGTTACGGGAAGCCAGAATAGCAATGATGAAGAAGCCGAGAATGCCCAGCAGCACGCTGTGAGACGTCAAGTGGCCGATAGACACCAGCGTGTCTTTGTTGGCGACAATCACGCCAGCATTTTTCAGGCCCATCATGCCAATGAACAGGCCGATACCGCTGGTGATCCCCACGCGCAGGCTCATTGGGATATTGGCAATCATCCAGTAGCGCACGCGGAAAATGGTCAGCAACAGCAAACCAATCGCGCCCCAGAAAATCGCGCCCATACCTACTTGCCACGTCAGGCCCATTGCGCCGACCACGACAAAGGCGAAGAAGGCGTTCAGGCCCATCGCAGGTGCCAGCGCAACCGGCAAGTTAGCAAACAGCCCCATCAGGAAGCTGCCAAGTGCGGCGATAAGACAGGTGGTAACGAAGACCGCACTGGTATCCATGCCCGCGGCACCCAGAATTTGCGGGTTCACAAAAACGATGTACACCATCGTCAGGAACGTTGTACAACCGGCAATCACTTCTGTGCGTGCCGTCGTTCCATGCTCGCGCAGTTTAAACACGCGCTGAAGCAGACCCTGACCCGACGTCTGGGTGTTTTGTTGTTGGCTCATCTTCTGGTTCCAAACTAAGGAGGGGAAAATTCGTCGCTATCCTATACCAAAATGCGACAATAGGGAGGTGTACGACACATTTTTTTTCATTGATTTTGCTTATACGGCAACGATTGCGTCGGGCAAATTGTATTACGTAAACGTTAAACTTGTGACAACAGGAAACGGCATGTCCAGTATTGAGGCGGTATTTTTCGACTGCGATGGCACGCTCGTCGACAGTGAAGTGATTTGCTCCCGGGCATATGTCCACATGTTCCGGGAGTTCGGCATCACTCTTGAGCTTGAAACGATTTTTAAGCGTTTTAAAGGCGTGAAGCTGTACGAGATTATCGACACCATCAACGCCGAACACGGTGTGAATCTGGTGAAAGAGACGCTGGAACCGGTGTATCGTGCCGAAGTTGCACGGCTGTTCGACAGCGAGCTGGAAGTCATAGCTGGCGCGAATGATTTGCTGGACGCGATGACGCTGCCGATGTGCATCGTCTCCAACGGCCCGGTGAGCAAAATGCAACATTCGCTGGGGAACACGGGTTTGCTGCATCATTTTCCGGACAAACTGTTCAGCGGGTATGACATTCAGGCCTGGAAGCCCGATCCGGCGTTGATGTACCACGCGGCGAAAGCGATGAATGTGGATCCGGTGAACTGTGTGCTGGTGGATGATTCGAGCGCGGGTGCAATGTCCGGCGTGGCGGCGGGGATGGAGGTCTTTTACTTCTGCGCCGATCCGCATAATCAGCCGATCGACCATCCGAAAGTGACGACCTTTTCCTCGCTGGAGGAATTACCGGGGTTGTGGAAAGCGCGGGGTTGGGAGATTACGCGTTAGTTTCCCCTCACATCGGCCTTCTCCCCAATGGGTTTCCCTCTCCCACGGTGGGGAGAGGGTTTTAAAACTCACTCTTTCGGATCTTTACCCGCCAGCAGCTTATCCAGCTCGTCGCCACCCACGTGACGGAAATCCTGTCCTTTCACGAAGTAGAAGATATATTCGCAAATGTTCTGGCAACGGTCGCCGATACGCTCGATTGAACGGGCGCAGAACAGCGCGGTCAGCACGCTTGGAATGGTGCGGGAGTCTTCCATCATGTAGGTCATCAACTGACGCACAATGCCTTCGTACTCCTGATCGACCTTCTTATCTTCACGATAGATACGTACCGCTTCATCCAGGTCCATACGCGCAAACGCATCGAGCACGTCATGCAGCATTTGCACGGTATGGCGGCCCAAAGACTCCAGGCTCACCAACAGGGGCTGATGCTGCTGCGAAAACTTCTCCAGCGCGGTGCGGCAAATTTTGTCCGCCACATCACCAATACGTTCCAGCTCGGCAATAGTCTTGATGATAGCCATCACCAGGCGCAGATCGCTGGCGGTTGGCTGACGCTTAGCGATGATGCGCACACAGGCTTCATCGATGGCCACTTCCATCATATTGACCTGTTTGTCGCCGTCGATGACGCGCTTGGCCAGGTCCTGATCCTGATTGTGCATCGCGGTGATGGCGTCAGAAAGTTGCTTTTCCACCAGCCCGCCCATGGTCATCACCTGAGTGCGGATATGCTCCAGCTCTGCGTTGAACTGGCCGGAAATATGTTTATTAAGGTTTAGGTTGTCCATTGTTCCTCCAATTGCCCCAGAAATATAAAGGGGCAAATCAACCGTAGCGGCCAGTAATGTAGTCTTCAGTTTGTTTCTTCGCAGGCTTGGTAAACAGATCGTCGGTATTGCTGAATTCAATCAGTTCGCCAAGATACATAAACGCAGTGTGGTCGGAACAACGCGCCGCCTGCTGCATGTTATGGGTCACGATAACCACGGTGTAATCCTGCTTCAGTTCGGTGATGAGTTCTTCAATGCGCCCGGTAGAAATCGGGTCCAGCGCTGAACACGGCTCATCAAGCAGCAAAACTTCCGGGCGAATCGCGATACCGCGAGCGATGCACAGACGCTGCTGCTGACCACCGGAGAGAGAATATCCGCTCTGGTGCAGCTTATCTTTGGTTTCGTTCCACAATGCGGCCTTGGTCAACGCCCACTGCACGCGCTCGTCCATATCGGCACGCGACAGCTTTTCAAACAGGCGTACGCCGAAGGCGATGTTGTCATAAATCGACATCGGGAACGGCGTCGGCTTCTGGAACACCATGCCGACTTTGGCACGCAACAGGGCGATATCCTGGGTATTCGTCAGAATGTTGTCGCCATCCAGTAAAATTTCGCCTTCAGCACGCTGCTCCGGATACAGCTCAAACATTTTGTTGAACGTGCGCAGCAGAGTCGATTTACCACACCCCGACGGGCCGATAAACGCGGTAACCTGGTTCTTGGCAATATCCAGGTTGATGTTCTTCAGGGCATGGAATTTGCCGTAGTAAAAGTTCAAATCGCGAACAGCAATTTTTCCCGGGGCGGTATTCACCATACTCATCTCAATCTCTTCCTCATCCGGTGCCGCACGGGGCCGCACCGCAAAAATTTAACCGTGTTTCTGCTTCGCGAAAATGACGCGCGCCAGAATGTTAAGCAACAGTACGCACAGGGTAATGATCAGCACCCCGGCCCAGGCCAGCTGTTGCCATTCGGCAAACGGGCTCATGGCAAATTTGAATATGGTCACCGGCAGGTTGGCAATCGGCTGCATCATGTCGGTGCTCCAGAACTGGTTCGAGAGCGCGGTAAACAGCAGCGGTGCGGTTTCGCCAGCGATACGTGCGATAGCCAGCAGAACGCCGGTCATGATCCCGGAAATCGACGCTTTCAGCGTGATGGCAGAAATCATTTTCCACTTCGGCGTGCCCAGCGCATACGCCGCTTCACGCAGGCTGTCCGGAACCAGTTTCAGCATGTTCTCGGTGGTACGAATGACAATCGGCACCTGCAGCAGTGCCAGCGCAATGACGCCCGCCCAACCGGAGAAGTGCTGCATCTTCGCCACTACGATGGTGTAGACGAACAGGCCAACAACGATAGACGGCGCGGAAAGCAGAATGTCATTGATGAAGCGAATCACTTCGGCAAGCCAGGATTTGCGGCCATACTCCGCCAGCCAAATTCCCGCCATGATGCCCAGCGGCGTCCCGACCACGGTCGACCACAGGATAAGCAGCCCGCTACCGGCAAGGGCATTCGCCAGACCACCACCCGCCGTGTTAGGCGGCGGCGTCATTTCGGTGAACAGCGCCAGCGACATCCCATCAATCCCACGCGTGACCGTCGAGAACAGGATCCACACCAGCCAGAACAGGCCAAACACCATGGTTCCCATCGACAGCGTCAGCGCAATGCGGTTTTTGAATCGACGACGCGCCTGCATTTTGCGGCGAGACTCGATGAGCTCAGGTGTAGTTTGCATTTCTAACGTCGCCATTAGCGTGCCCCCTCGTTTTTCGCGAGGCGTTTAACCATCAGCTTGGAAATGGCCAGAACGATAAAGGTGATAACAAACAAGATCAGGCCGAGCTCCATCAACGCCGAGACGTGCAGCCCGGATTCCGCTTCAGCGAACTCATTGGCGAGCGCAGAGGTAATGCTGTTGCCCGGCATATACAACGACGCGCTGTCGAGCTGGTAGGTGTTACCGATAATGAACGTCACTGCCATCGTTTCACCGAGCGCGCGACCCAGGCCAAGCATTACCCCACCGATCACACCATTTTTGGTGAACGGCAGAACGATACGCCAGATAACTTCCCAGGTGGTGCAGCCGATGCCGTAGGCCGACTCTTTCATCATCACCGGGGTTTGTTCGAACACATCACGCATAACTGCGGCAATGTAAGGAATAATCATGATGGCGAGGATAACCCCCGCAGCCAGCAGGCCGATACCAAACGCCGGGCCAGAGAACAGGGCACCAACGAAGGGAATGGTAGACAGCACGTTGCCCACCGGCTCCTGGAAGTAGGTCGCAAACAGCGGGGCAAAGATAAACAGGCCCCACATGCCGTAAACGATACTCGGGATAGCGGCTAACAGTTCAATCGCGATACCCAGCGGGCGCTTCAGCCAGTTAGGTGCCAGCTCCGTCAGGAACAGGGCGATACCGAAACTCACCGGAACGGCAATCAGCAGGGCGATAACGGAGGTCACGATCGTGCCGTAAATAGGCACCAGCGCACCGTAGATATCATTCGGTGCATCCCATTCTTTGGTCCACAGGAAGGAGAAACCAAATTTCTGGATGCTCGGCCAGGAAGAAATGATCAGGGAAACAATTATGCCGCCCAGCATCAATAGCACAATCAGCGCCGCCAGTTTTACCAGCACGCCGAAAATAATGTCACCCTTTTTACCCGGTGGGTTAAATGCAGGCTTGGTTGCAGCCATAAATTACTCTTCAGTTAAAGACGTCTTACGAATATGCCCGGTGGCGCTTCGCTTACCGGGCCTACAAACTGAACTGTAGGGCGGGTAAGCGAAGCGCCACCCGCCATCTTCGTCAAAAATATTCTGTTAGTACAGCGCTTTACCGCTGCTGTCTTTCACGTTGGTTTTCCATGCAGCACGAACCTGCTCAACCACGCTGTCCGGCAGTGAAGCGTAATCCAGTGCGTTAGCTTCTTTGGCGCCATTTTTGTAGGCCCAGTCGAAGAACTTCAGCACTTCAACACCCTGCTCTGGTTTCTTCTGATCTTTGTGAACCAGAATGAAGGTAGTAGAGGTGATAGGCCACACGTCATCGCCTTTCTGGTTAGTCAGGTCCTGAGCGAAGGATTTGCTCCAGTCAGCGCCCTTCGCGGCGTTAGCAAAGCTTTCTTCCGTCGGGCTCACGGACTTACCGTCAGCGGAAATCAGTTTGGTGTAAGCCAGGTTGTTCTGTTTAGCGTAAGCGTATTCTACGTAGCCGATTGAGCCAGGCAGACGCTGAACGAAGGCGGCGATGCCATCATTGCCTTTACCGCCCAGACCGGTCGGCCAGTTAACGGTAGAGCCTGCACCGATTTTCGATTTCCACTCATCATTCACTTTAGACAGGTAGCTGGTGAACACGTACGAGGTACCGGACCCGTCTGCACGACGAACAACCGCGATGTTCTGAGAAGGCAGTTTCTTGCCTGGGTTCAGCTTAGTAATCGCTTCGTCATCCCACTTCTTGATTTTACCGAGGTAGATGTCGCCGAGGGTTTTACCGTCGAGCACCAGCTCACCGGATTTGAAGCCTGGCAGGTTAACCGCCAGAACGACGCCACCGATAACGGTCGGGAACTGGAACAGGCCTTCCTGAGAGAGTTTTTCATCAGTCAGTGGCGCATCGGAAGCACCGAAATCCACAGTGTTGGCAGTAATCTGCTTCACACCGCCGGAGGAACCGATACCCTGATAGTTGACCTTGTTACCGGTCTCTTTCTGGTAGGTATCCGCCCATTTGGCATACACCGGCGCCGGGAAGGTTGCACCAGCACCCGTCAGGCTTGCTGCTGCAAATGCAGAGAAAGCGCTCATCGATAAGGTCGCGGCGACAACAGTTGCGACAGTGGTACGCATAACTTTCATAATGTCTCCTGCAGATTTCGTAAATCGTTGTTTAAGTGGCTACGTTGAGCAAAATAGGACAAACAGGTGACAGTTAAATGTACGAAATATGACAGTTTTATGACGATGAAATTTTAGCGTAAACATTTTGGTATTTTAGATTAATAATCAAAGCATTAGCTTTAATTGTGACATTGACTTGTCAGTGAAATTTTATTTTTATGACACTGCAAACGTTAGCTGAATATGACAGATTGTCATCTTTGTGACGGTGAAATTAGAGAAAAAAAAGCCCTGCGGGAGCAGGGCTTTCGGGGATTACTCGACGGTCACCGATTTTGCTAGGTTACGCGGCTGGTCAACGTCGGTGCCTTTGATCAGCGCCACGTGATAGGCCAGCAGCTGCAACGGCACGGTGTAGAAGATTGGTGCGATGACCTCTTCCACATGCGGCATTTCGATGATGTGCATGTTATCGCTGCTGTTGAAACCGGCATCCCGATCGGCGAAGACATACAGCACGCCACCGCGGGCACGCACTTCTTCGATGTTGGATTTCAGTTTTTCCAGCAGCTCGTTATTCGGTGCAACAACGATAACCGGCATATCCGCGTCGATCAGCGCCAACGGACCGTGCTTGAGTTCACCTGCCGCATACGCTTCCGCATGAATGTAGGAGATCTCTTTCAGCTTCAGTGCGCCTTCGAGGGCAATGGGATACTGATCGCCACGCCCCAGGAACAGCGCGTGATGCTTGTCGGAGAAATCCTCCGCCAGCGCTTCGATGCGTTTGTCCTGCGAGAGCATTTGCTCGATACGGCTCGGCAGCGCCTGCAAACCGTGCACGATATCCTGCTCAATCGCTGCATCCTGACCTTTCAGATTAGCCAGCTTCGCCACCAACATCAGCAGAACGGTCAGCTGCGTGGTGAACGCTTTGGTGGATGCCACGCCAATTTCAGTACCCGCGTTGGTCATCAGCGCCAGATCGGATTCGCGCACCAGCGATGAACCCGCCACGTTACAAATCGCGAGAGAGCCCAGATAGCCCAGCTCTTTTGACAAACGCAGTGCCGCCAGGGTATCCGCCGTTTCACCTGATTGGGAAAGGGTGATCATCAGGCTGTTACGACGTACCGCGGATTTGCGATAGCGGAATTCCGAGGCGATTTCGACATCGCACGGCACGCCTGCCAGCGATTCAAACCAGTAGCGCGACACCATACCTGAGTTGTAAGAGGTGCCGCAGGCCACAATCTGAATGTGCTCAACGTTGGCCAGCATTTCGTTGGCGTTCGGTCCCAGCTCGCTCAGATCGACCTGTCCGTGGCTGATGCGCCCGGTCAGGGTGTTTTTAATCGCGTTCGGCTGCTCGTAGATCTCTTTTTGCATGTAGTGACGGTAAATACCTTTGTCACCGGCGTCGTACTGCAAATTAGATTCGATGTCCGGGCGTTTTACCTGCTCGCCGGATTTAGCAAACACGGTCACGCTGCGACGCGTCACTTCTGCGATATCACCTTCTTCGAGGAAAATGAAACGGCGCGTGACCGGCAACAGTGCCAGCTGGTCGGAGGCAATGAAGTTTTCCCCCATGCCCAGACCAATCACCAGTGGGCTACCTGAACGGGCGGCCAGCAGGGTGTGCGGATCGCGGGTATCCATGATCACGGTGCCGTAGGCGCCGCGCAGTTGCGGGATAGCGCGCAGCACGGCTTCACGCAGCGTTCCACCCTGCTCCAGTTCCCAATGAACGAGGTGAGCAATTACTTCGGTGTCGGTTTCAGAGACGAACACGTAGCCGCGAGACTGCAGCAGTTCGCGCAGCGGTTCGTGGTTTTCGATGATGCCGTTATGCACCACGATGATATGATCGGAAACATGAGGATGGGCGTTGCCTTCTGACGGCTCGCCATGGGTCGCCCAGCGAGTGTGCGCGATACCCGTGCCGCCGTGCAGCGGCTGATCTTCCGCGGCCTGAGACAGCATGTTTACTTTACCGAGGCGACGCAGACGGGTCAGATGCCCCTCGTTGTCGACCACTGCCAGTCCGGCAGAGTCATAACCGCGGTATTCCAGACGACGAAGCCCTTCGAGAAGGATTTCAGCAATATCACGCTGCGCGACTGCGCCAACAATTCCACACATAGTTAGATTTCCTGATATGGCACGATGCCATGCGTTGTCGCTGACCTGTATTTCCGGTTTTTACCGGAGCCCCGAGCCTTGTAGAGAGTGGGGTTATAGTTTTGGTTACTGCTATTGGGCGGAGGATTATGTTATCCCCTCATCCCCTGTCTGCCTGATGACGGCTATGCCTTATCAGGCCTACAAAATCGTAGGGCGGGTTAGCGAAGCGCCACCCGCCACTTTCATTACTTCTTCTTCACCGGGCGCAGCCAGCCTTGTTTATGCACCTGCGGCACACGGCTTAAGACCAGTTCGTTGTCACCCACGTTGCGGGTCACGGTGGTTCCTGCGGCAATCGTCACGCCTTTGCCTATGATGACCGGGGCCACCAGCTGGGAGTCGGAACCGACAAACACATCATCGCCGATGATGGTTTTGAATTTGTTCGCCCCATCGTAGTTACAGGTGATGGTGCCTGCGCCAATATTTACGTTATCGCCAATTTCAGCGTCGCCGAGATAGCTCAGATGGCCGGCTTTGGAGCCTTTGCCCAGACGCGCTTTTTTCATTTCTACGAAGTTGCCTACATGCGCGCCTTCCAGCAGTTCAGCGCCTGGACGCAGACGGGCGAACGGGCCGATAGTGCAGGCGGCATGCAGCTGAGCATCTTCCACCACGCTGTATGGGCTGATTTCGCAGTCGTCGCCGATTACGCTATTTTTAATCACGCAGCCTGCGCCAATTTTTACGCGATGACCGAGCGTAACGTTACCCTCAAGGATAACGTTAGTATCGATTGAAACATCGCGCCCGTGAGTGACGCTGCCGCGAAGATCAAAACGCTGTGGGTCTCGCAGCATGACACCAGCCAACAGCAGCTTTTCAGCCTGCTCGCTTTGATACACGCGCTCCAGACGGGAAAGCTGCAGACGGTTGTTCACGCCTTCCACTTCGCTTAAGCGAGCCGGATGAACGGCAGCAATTTCGCGCCCTTCCTGGTACGCCATGGCGATGATATCGGTGATGTAGAACTCGCCCTGGGCGTTGTTGTTATCGAGCTTACCCAGCCAGCGTTTGAGGTCCGCGCCACCGGCAATCAGGATCCCGGTATTGATCTCCTGAATTTCACGCTGTGCGTCAGTCGCATCTTTGTGTTCGACAATCCCGGTCACCTGACCATTTTCACGGGTGATTCGCCCGTAACCGGTTGGGTCATCAAGCTTAACGGTCAGCAGACCAATCCCACCCTGCGGTTTCGCCGCACGCAGACGCTCAAGCGTTTCAACAGAGATAAGCGGCACGTCACCGTACAGCATCATGATGTCTTCATCATCGCCGAAGAACGGCGCAGCCTGCTGCATTGCGTGCCCGGTGCCGAGCTGTTCGGCCTGAAGCACCCAATTCAGGTTGCCTTCGCTGAGGGTTTGTTTCAGCAGTTCACCACCGTGTCCGTAGACCAGATGAACCTGAGATGCGCCTAATTCATCAGCTGCATCAATAACATGCTGAACCATCGGCTTGCCCGCCAGTGTATGCAACACTTTCGGGAGATCGGAATACATGCGAGTTCCTTTGCCAGCGGCAAGGATAACCACGCTCATCGCACTGTTTGACATACGCATCCTGACAGTTGTTTGAGTGAGAAGTTAAACCCTTTCACATTGAAATTTCTACATATTTTTCATCATGAAATGAAGTGCAGAGAAAATAGCCATGTGAAAGCTAAAATGGATTTTATGACGCTATTTTCAGCTATCGTAGCGCGCTTTGTCTCGAAAAAAAGACCCAATATCCGAAGATTAGCCGCTATGTTGCTGCTTTGGCTGTTCTTTTGACACCTGAATCAAGAATGCTGTTGAGCTGAAAAACAAAAAGGCCGCCTTTCGGCGACCTTCTTTTATTCTTTTGTGCAACAAATCAGAGGATTAGAAGCTCAGATTGCTGAACATTGCGATGATTTTATGAAAGCGTTTCATTTTGATTCCTGCATAGCATGCATTGTTATGTGATCTAACTCACAAAACAAAGTCTACGCCGGGTTTTTGAACGATGCAACATTTATGTGACACTTATCACACTTAAGGATTACATCAGGGTACCACCCAATAAAAAAGCCAGCCTGGAAACCAGACTGGCTTTTATGCTTTCAAGCCGGTGTTACATCGCTTTTTTGGTCAACTCGATAACGCGCAGTTTGGCGATCGCTTTGGCCAGTTCCGCAGACGCCTGAGCGTAATCCACGTCGCCGTGAGAGCTCTTAATGTGCTCTTCCGCTTTGCGTTTCGCTTCCAGAGCTCGCGCTTGGTCGAGATCCTGGCCACGGATGGCGGTGTCAGCCAGTACGGTTACGTTACCTGGCTGCACTTCCAACACACCGCCGGACAAGTAGATGAACTCTTCATGTCCGTGCTGCTTCACGATGCGAATCATACCAGGCTTAATGGCGGTGAGCAGCGGGGCGTGACCCGGGTAAATACCCAGTTCACCTTCGCTACCCGTTACCTGGATCTTTTCGACCAGACCGGAGAACATTTGGCTCTCCGCGCTGACGACATCCAGGTGATAAGTCATTGCCATGTCACCCTCCGATTAAGGCGTTAAAGTTTTTTAGCTTTCTCGACAGCTTCGTCGATAGTGCCAACCATGTAGAACGCCTGCTCTGGCAGATGGTCATACTCGCCGTCCATGATGCCTTTAAAGCCACGGATGGTATCTTTCAGCGAGACGAACTTGCCCGGAGAACCGGTGAAGACTTCTGCTACGAAGAATGGCTGAGACAGGAAGCGCTGGATCTTACGCGCACGTGCTACAACCAGTTTATCTTCTTCGGAAAGCTCATCCATACCCAGGATTGCGATGATGTCTTTCAATTCCTGGTAACGCTGAAGGATGGACTGAACGCCACGCGCGGTGTCGTAGTGTTCCTGGCCAACAACCAGTGGATCCAGCTGACGGCTGGTGGAATCCAGCGGGTCAACGGCTGGGTAAATACCCAGAGACGCGATCTGACGGCTCAGTACCACGGTTGCATCCAGGTGAGCAAAGGTGGTGGCTGGAGATGGGTCAGTCAAGTCATCCGCAGGTACGTATACCGCCTGAACGGAGGTGATAGAACCGGTTTTGGTTGAAGTGATACGTTCCTGAAGAACGCCCATCTCTTCGGCCAGAGTCGGCTGATAACCTACCGCAGAAGGCATACGACCCAGCAGTGCAGATACTTCTGTACCGGCCAGGGTATAACGGTAGATGTTATCGACGAACAGCAGTACGTCACGACCTTCGTCACGGAATTTCTCAGCCATGGTCAGACCGGTCAGAGCAACGCGCAGACGGTTTCCCGGTGGCTCGTTCATCTGGCCGTAAACCAGGGATACTTTATCCAGTACGTTGGAATCGGTCATCTCGTGGTAGAAGTCGTTACCCTCACGAGTACGTTCACCCACGCCCGCAAATACGGAGTAACCAGAGTGTTCGATAGCGATGTTACGGATAAGCTCCATCATGTTTACGGTTTTGCCTACACCGGCACCACCGAACAGACCAACTTTACCACCCTTCGCAAACGGACAAATCAGGTCCATTACTTTGATGCCGGTTTCCAGCAGTTCCTGAGAGCTTGACAGCTCTTCGTAGGAAGGTGCTGCACGGTGAATCGCCCAACGGTCTTCTTCACCGATATCGCCTTTCATGTCGATAGGCTGGCCCAGTACGTTCATGATACGACCGAGCGTTGCTTTACCTACTGGGACTTCGATTGGGTGCTCGAGGTCTTTAACATCCAGACCACGACGCAGACCGTCGGAAGAACCCATTGCGATGGTACGGACGATACCACCACCGAGCTGCTGCTGAACTTCCAGCACCAGGCTCTCGTTACCATTCATAACCTCAAGAGCATCGTACACGCGCGGTACGGCATCCTGAGGGAATTCGACGTCAACCACGGCGCCGATTACCTGGACAATTTTTCCAGTAGCCATCTTGAATCCTCTACGAATTAACCTGGTTATACCGCGGATGCACCACCGACGATTTCGGTGAGTTCCTGAGTAATGCTGGCCTGACGAGCTTTGTTGTATACCAACTGCAGCTCTTTAATCAGGCTGCCGCCATTGTCGGTCGCGGCTTTCATCGCCACCATACGTGCGGCCTGCTCGCTGGCCAGGTTTTCTACCACGCCCTGATAAACCTGAGACTCGACGTAACGGCGCAGCAGGGTGTCCAGCAGCGCTTTCGGATCAGGTTCGTACAGGTAATCCCAGGATTTACGCTTCAGATCCTCGTCTTCTGATGCCGGCAGCGGCAGCAGTTGAGTAATGGTCGGAGCCTGAGACATGGTGTTAATAAATTTGTTGCTGACAACGTAAAGCTTGTCCAGACGGCCTTCATCATAGGCCTGCAACATCACTTTTACCGGGCCGATCAGTTCAGACAGGGAAGGGTTATCGCCCATACCTGTTACCTGAGCAACCACGTTACCGCCAACGGAATTAAAGAAAGACACGCCCTTGGAGCCGATCATCGCGAGTTCGCTTTGAACGCCTTTATCGGACCATGCTTTCATATCTGCCAGCAGCCTTTTGAACAAGTTAATGTTCAGGCCACCGCACAGACCACGGTCAGTGGACACCACCAGGTAGCCCACGCGTTTGACTTCGCGTTCTTCCAGGTAAGGGTGCTTATATTCCAGATTACCGGTGGCAAGGTGACCAATCACTTTGCGCATGGTATCAGCATAAGGACGGCTGGCTGCCATGCGTTCCTGCGATTTACGCATTTTGGACGCGGCGACCATTTCCATCGCTTTAGTGATCTTCTGCGTGTTCTGGACGCTTGCGATCTTACTACGTATCTCTTTTGCGCCGGCCATGAGCTTCTCCTCAATGCCTAACGGCCTGCCCTAGGACAGACCGTCAGACGTTACCAGGACTGGGTTGCTTTGAAGGAATCGAGGATGCCTTTCAGCTTGCCTTCGATTTCGTCGTTATAGCCACCGGTCTGGTTGATTTCTTGCATCAGCGGAGCGTGGTCACGGTCGACGTAAGCCAGCAGAGCGGCTTCGAAGCTACCGATTTTCGCCAGTTCCACATCTTCGAGGTAACCGCGTTCAGCCGCGAACAGAACCAGACCCTGCTGTGCTACAGACATTGGGGCATACTGTTTCTGTTTCAGCAGCTCGGTCACTTTCTGACCGTGGCTCAGCTGTTTACGGGTTGCTTCGTCCAGATCGGATGCGAACTGAGAGAACGCAGCCAGTTCACGATACTGTGCCAGAGCGGTACGGATACCACCGGACAGTTTCTTGATGATCTTGGTCTGAGCAGCACCACCCACACGGGATACGGAGATACCTGGGTTAACTGCCGGACGAATACCGGAGTTAAACAGGTTGGTTTCCAGGAAGATCTGACCATCTGTAATCGAGATTACGTTAGTCGGAACGAACGCAGAAACGTCACCCGCCTGAGTCTCGATGATTGGCAGAGCAGTCAGGGAACCGGTTTTACCTTTAACTTCACCTTTGGTGAAATTCTCAACGTATTCCGCGTTTACGCGGGATGCGCGCTCCAGCAGACGGGAGTGGAGGTAGAACACGTCGCCTGGGAATGCTTCACGTCCTGGTGGACGACGGAGCAGCAGGGAAACCTGACGGTAAGCAACAGCCTGTTTGGACAGGTCATCGTAAACGATCAGTGCATCTTCACCGCGGTCACGGAAGTATTCGCCCATTGCGCAACCGGCATAGGGTGCCAGGTATTGCAGTGCAGCAGATTCAGACGCGGTCGCAACAACAACGATGGTGTTGGCCAGAGCGTTGTGCTCTTCCAGTTTACGAACCACGTTGGAAATGGTGGACGCTTTCTGGCCGATAGCCACGTACACACATTTGATGCCGGAATCGCGCTGGTTGATGATTGCATCGATAGCCATTGCGGTTTTACCGGTCTGACGGTCACCGATGATCAGCTCACGCTGGCCACGGCCGATTGGAATCATCGCATCAACAGATTTATAGCCGGTCTGAACAGGCTGGTCGACAGACTGACGCTCGATTACGCCCGGTGCGATAACTTCGATTGGCGAGAAGCCATCGTTATCAACTGGACCTTTACCGTCAATCGGTGCACCCAGGGTGTTCACCACGCGGCCTAACATGCCACGGCCAACCGGCACTTCAAGAATACGGCCAGTACACTTAACCTTCATGCCTTCGGCGAGGTCAGCATACGGACCCATCACAACTGCACCTACGGAGTCGCGCTCCAGGTTCAGTGCGATAGCGTAACGGTTACCCGGCAGGGAAATCATCTCACCCTGCATACAATCGGCCAGGCCGTGGATGCGGATAACACCGTCGCTTACAGAAACAATAGTACCTTCGTTATGAGCCTCGCTCACAACATTGAACTGAGCAATGCGCTGCTTGATCAGTTCGCTGATTTCGGTGGAATTCAGTTGCATGCTCCAGTCCCCTTAAGACTGCAATACGTCTGCAAGGCGTTCAAGACGGCCGCGTACGCTACCATCAATGACCGTATCACCCGTGCGGATGATAACGCCTGCCATTACAGACTTATCGATTTTGCAATTCAGCTTAACTTTGCGTGACAGACGTTTTTCCATCGCGGCAGAGATTTTCGCGAGCTGTTCGTCACTCAGTGCCGTTGCGGAAGTCACTTCGACTTCTGCTGTCGCTTCACTCAGCGCGCGTAAATGCGCGAACTGCTCGAGAACATCCGGGAGCGCCTTAAGACGACCGTTTTCAGCCATTACCCGAATCAGGTTCTGGCCGCTGGCGTCCAGCTGCTCACCACAGATGGCGATAAACGCATCTGCGAGCGTTTCCGGCGCAAGAGCGCCAGAAAGTAACTCTGCCATGTGATCGTTTTTCGTGACCTCGGCGGCAAACGACAGCATATCCTGCCAGCTATCTACGCGTTGGTTTTCGACCGCAAAGTCAAAAGCTGCTTTGGCGTAGGGGCGAGCTACCGTTACAAATTCAGACATCAGCCCCTCCCTCCTTACAGTTCAGCGACAAGTTTATCCACGATGTCGCTGTTAGCAGCTTCATCCACGGAACGTTCGATGATCTTCTCGGCACCAGCAACAGCCAGAATCGCGACCTGCTTGCGAAGTTCTTCGCGAGCACGCTTACGCTCGGCGTCGATTTCAGCCTGCGCCTGGGCAACGATTTTGCTTCGTTCCTGTTCTGCTTCAACCTTCGCTTCGTCCATGATCTGAGAACGGCGTTTGTTTGCCTGTTCAATGATCACCTGGGCTTCCGCTTTGGCTTTTTTCAGCTGGTCGGTCGCGTTGGCCTGTGCAAGGTCCAAATCTTTCTTAGCGCGTTCTGCGGAAGCCAAACCGTCAGAAATTTCTTTCTGACGCTTCTCGATGGCTGCCATTAATGGCGGCCATACATACTTCATGCAGAACCAGACAAAGAGAATAAACGCGATGGCCTGGCCGAGGATTGTTGCGTTCATGTTCACAGCACAATACCTCTTAAAAATTTAACGGCTACTTACTACGCGACAGCAAACATCACGTACAGACCCAGACCGACAGCGATCATCGGGATAGCATCCACCAGACCCATAACGATAAAGAACTGAGTACGCAGCAGAGGGATCAGATCCGGTTGACGCGCTGCGCCTTCCAGGAATTTACCTCCGAGGATGCCGATACCGATCGCAGCACCGATTGCCGCCAGACCCATCATCACAGCGGCAGCCATGTACAGCAGATCCATATTCAGGTTTTCCATGACAGTCTCCAGTTTGTTTCAGTTAAAACGTAGTAGTGTTGGTAAAGAATCAGTGCTCTTCAGACGCCATCGACAGATAGACGATCGTCAGAACCATGAAGATAAAGGCTTGCAGCGTAATAATCAGGATGTGGAAAATGGCCCAAGGCACATTCAGAATCCACTGTGACCACCACGGCAGAAGGCCCGCGATCAGAATGAAAATCAGCTCACCCGCATACATGTTGCCGAACAGTCGCAGACCGAGAGAAACCGGTTTAGACAGCAGGCTGACGCCTTCCAGGATCAAGTTGACCGGAATAAACGCCCAGTGATTGAACGGCTGCAGGGTAAGCTCTTTAACAAAGCCGCCAACGCCTTTCATTTTGATGCTGTAGAAAATAATCAGGATAAACACGCCCAGCGCCATAGAGAGGGTGATGTTCACGTCCGCAGACGGCACCACGCGCAGAGCTGGCAGGCCAAAAATATGCTCGCCGATGTAAGGAATAAGGTCGATTGGCAGCAAGTCCATCAGGTTCATCAGGAAGACCCAGACAAACACCGTCAGCGCCAGCGGCGCAATCAGCTTGCTCTTGCCATGGTACATGTCCTTCACGCTGCTATGGACAAAACCGATGATCAACTCAATAGCCGTCTGGAATTTCCCTGGTACACCGCTGGTTGCTCTTTTCGCAACACCGCGGAACATGGCAAGGAACAACAGACCCAGAACCACCGAGAAGAACATGGAGTCAATGTTGAGCGTCCAGAAGGTGGCCGGGGGGTTATGCGGATCCACCAGCGAGAAAGTACGCAGATCAAGCTGAAGGTTATTCAGATGATGACCTATGTATTCCTGCGGCGTCATATTTTCTGAAGCCATGATGCCTTTTACCCTTTGTTGTTGATTACAGCTGGCGCCAGAACTTGTACCACCAGCACCAAAACCCACGTCACTATCAGCGGCAAAAATACCACTTTAACAACCGCCAGCGCCACCGCCAGGAGGGCAAAGGTCAGCAACACCTTGAAGACTTCGCCGAAGGCGAAAGACCAGGCCACTCGGCCTTTGGCTGGTGTATGCGCCTGATGACGCCAGGCAAAAATCATAAACAATGCATTTGGCACGACAACCGCCAAACCTCCACATACTGCGGAGATGCCCCAGAAGGGGTCTTTAAGGCAAAACAGCAATCCACTTGCCGTTACCGCCAGAAGCTGAATGAACAGAAGCTTACGAGCCACGTTTCTACTCAAGAGCGACACAGACATCACGTTTTACTCCTGCTCCCTTTGAGGTATGCCGCGTGTCGTATAAAACGTTCTTTGACGCTCTGAGTCAAGCTTCAAAAAGCGGACAAATTATACGGTGACGCCCCGTTAATTCAAACAATAAGTAGCGAAAAGGTGAATAAATGTTTAAATATTTTTCGACTGCACTATTTTTCAACTTTTCGCGAAAGTGTGAACAATCAGGCAAAACTGCAAACAACGCGAAAAACGGCACATAAAAGCGTGCATCCGATCACAAAAAAAACATTTTCACGGTTATCGAAAATGCGCATAGAAAAAATTCATAGAATTCATCTTTCTGAATTCAATAACAAAAATAACAGATTATTTTTAAAACAGCCCCATACACCACAAAAACCTTTCATTGACATTTTTAATAAACATTTAACATTCAAATACGGTTAACAATGCCGATTTTTAGCAGGCTGATATTTTCGTGGTTGACTATTTTATCGGGCAAGCAAATTTTAAAATGTGAATAAAATGCAAAAAAGCAGTGACCGCTGCGTTAAATGTAACTGAACGTATCACTGCTTTTACCACCCCGTTTTAACACTTTGCACGTCGGTGAAACTTCACATTATTTGATAAAGATTAAACTTTTGTTCGCTTAATTTTGACCAGATGACGCTCACCTTCAAGCTGTGGAACCTTAAGCTGAACAATCTCTTCCACCGTGAATTCCGCAGGCAGCTGAGCAATTTCATCTTCAGGCACCAGGCCCTTTAGCGCAAAGAACCGTCCATGCTCGCCTGGAAGGTGGTGACACCAGTTCACCATATCGGTCAGGGACGCAAATGCGCGGCTGATAACACCATCAAATGGCGGTTCTGCCGGGAATTCCTCCACGCGGCTTTGCACTGGAGTAACGTTATCGAGTTTCAGCTCGTGCTGCACCTGGCGCAGGAAGCGTACGCGCTTGCCAAGACTGTCCAGCAGAGTGAATTGCGCCTGCGGCAGGACAATCGCCAGCGGGATCCCCGGTAAACCCGGGCCGGTTCCCACATCAATAAAACGCGTTCCTTGCAAATGAGGTGCAACGATGATGCTGTCGAGAATATGACGCACCAGCATCTCGTTCGGATCGCGTACAGAAGTCAGGTTGTACGCTTTATTCCATTTGTGGAGCAGTTCGACGTAAGCCACCAGCTGTTGCTGCTGGTGATCGGACAACGAAATACCTGCTTCTTCGAGCAGACGAGAGAGTTTGTTGAGCACGGTAAATACCTGTTGGCAATAATTTGCCGGATGGCGGCTTCGCCTTGTCCGGCCTACATTGTAGGCCCGGTAAGCACTGCGCCACCGGGCATTATTCGATAAGTTAAGCGCTGCGGCGCAGCATGCCCTGCTTTTTCAGCCAGACCAGTAAAATGGAAATAGCTGCAGGGGTGACGCCAGAAATGCGTGAAGCCTGGCCTATGGAGGATGGTTTGTGATCGTTCAGCTTGGCGATCACTTCGTTAGACAGCCCTGAGACCTGGCGATAATCAAGTGTAGCAGGCAATATCGTGTTTTCATTGCGTTGCTGCTTTTCTATCTCATCCTGCTGGCGGGCGATATAACCTTCGTATTTAACCTGGATCTCCACCTGCTCAGCGGCCTGCTGATCGTCCAGACCCGGCGCAAACGGCGACAGCTGAACCAGTTGTTCGTAAGTCATTTCCGGGCGACGCAGCAGGTCTTCTCCGCTGGCTTCACGTGAAAGCGGCGCCGTCAGGTGAGCGTTTACTTCGTCGGCAGATGCCGCTATTGGGTTAACCCAGGTCGTTTTCAGACGCTGACGCTCGCGTTCGATGCATTCCAGCTTCTCGTTGTAACGCGCCCAGCGTTCATCATCCACCAGACCCAGCTCGCGACCCTGTTCGGTCAGGCGCAGATCGGCGTTGTCTTCGCGCAGCATCAGGCGATATTCCGCGCGGGAAGTGAACATGCGATACGGTTCTTTAGTTCCGAGGGTGCAAAGGTCGTCCACCAGCACGCCGAGGTAAGCCTGATCGCGACGCGGTGCCCAACCGTCTTTGTCCGCAGAACAGCGTGCAGCGTTGAGACCGGCCAACAGGCCCTGTGCGGCTGCTTCTTCGTAACCAGTGGTGCCGTTGATCTGTCCTGCAAAGAACAGACCCTGAATGTATTTGCTTTCCAGCGTCGGCTTCAGGTCACGAGGATCAAAGAAATCATATTCAATGGCATAGCCAGGACGCACGATCTTCGCATTTTCCATGCCGTGCATGGAGCGGACGATCTGCATCTGCACGTCGAACGGTAGGCTGGTGGAGATACCATTCGGGTAAATTTCGTTGGAGGTCAGTCCTTCCGGCTCCAGGAAAATCTGGTGCTGGTTGCGATCGGCAAAGCGCATCACTTTGTCTTCAATCGACGGGCAATAGCGTGGGCCAATCCCTTCGATGATGCCTGCGTACATTGGGCTACGATCGAGGTTATTGCGAATCACGTCATGGGTTTTTTCGTTGGTATGCGTGATGTAACACGGTACCTGACGCGGGTGCTGCGCCGTATTGCCCATGAACGAGAACACCGGCATCGGGTTGTCGCCATGCTGTTGAGCCAGAACGCTGAAATCGATGGTACGGGCATCAATGCGCGGCGGCGTACCCGTTTTCAGGCGGCTGACGCGCAGCGGTAATTCACGCAGACGACGAGACAGTGGGATGGAAGGCGGATCGCCAGCACGGCCACCGCTGTAGTTATCCAGACCAATGTGAATTTTGCCATCGAGGAATGTCCCGACGGTTAATACCACGGCTTTAGCACGGAACTTCAGGCCCATCTGAGTGACAGCGCCCACAACCCGATCGTTTTCGACGATCAGATCTTCAACCGCCTGCTGGAAGATCATCAGGTTTTGCTGATTCTCCAGGGCGGTGCGTACGGCCTGACGATACAACACGCGATCGGCCTGAGCACGAGTAGCCCGAACGGCAGGGCCCTTGCTGGCGTTTAGTATCCTAAACTGGATGCCTGCATGGTCGATAGCGTTGGCCATCAATCCGCCGAGTGCATCCACTTCTTTTACCAGGTGTCCTTTCCCAATGCCGCCAATAGCCGGGTTACAGCTCATCTGTCCCAGCGTGTCGATATTGTGTGTCAACAGCAGGGTTTGCTGACCCATACGTGCTGCGGCCATCGCGGCCTCAGTGCCTGCATGACCCCCGCCAATGATGATGACGTCAAAAGGATCCTGATAAAACATGGTGGTCTGCCTCGCTTGAAAGCGGTTTGAAAAGTGATTGAAGCCCGGGCCGTGGATTCTACTCAACTTTGGCTGTCGGAGAAAGCACCTGGGATCCTGGGTATTTAATAGAAGATCTTTTATTTAGAGATCTGTTTTATTGTGATCTCTTATTAGGATCGCCATTTTCTGTGGATAAGGTGGATCCGCCTTTTGAGATCATAGGCTTAAGAAGGATCATTGCCTGTGAATGATCGGTGATCCTGGTCCGTATAAGCTGGGATCAAAATGAGGGGTTATACACAACTCAAAAACTAACCAAACCTTATGCTTGGGATAACTACCGGTTGATCAGTGCTTTTAACCAGAGTTATACACAAAAAAAACGCCGATCTTTACAAAACTCAGAGCAAATTTATCCAGGATCCGAGCCAAATTTCAGCCGGATCTTCAGGAATGTCATGATCGAGGATGTTTACCTTGAGCGTTTCACCAATCTGTTTGGCTCCGCAGGCGATCAGTTCGTTATCGATTTTGTCGATCGCCCCGCAGAAAGTGTCATATTCACGGCTGCCAATTCCGACCGAACCAAAACGCACAGCGGAGAGGTCAGGTTTCTCTTCCTTTATTGCTTCATATAAAGGAACAAGATTATCCGGGATGTCACCGGCACCGTGTGTAGAGCTGACCAGCAGCCAGATTCCACCTTTATTCAGATCTTCAAGCAGGGGGCCATGCAGCGTTTCAGTGGAATAACCCGCGTCTTCCAGCTTTTCTGCCAGATGTTCCGCAACGTACTCGGCACCGCCAAGCGTACTGCCACTGATCAGTGTAATGTCTGCCATGAAGTCCACCCCATAATTCCTGAGTGACACATTGTACGCTGTGTGTGAGCTGGGATCTACCTGTGGAAAGATGTGGGATTAAAATGCCCGATCACGGACGGATGGTCCGCATGATCGGGTTCTGCAGGGAGATAAGCGTCTCGGTGGACTGAATTTCATCGATTGTTTGGATCTTGTTGATAAGTACCTGCTGGAGGGCGTCGATCGAGCGGCACATCACCTTAATAAAGATGCTGTAGTGGCCGGTGGTGTAATACGCCTCGGTGACTTCGTCGAGGCTTTCGAGTCTCGCCAGCGCGGAAGGGTAATCTTTCGCGCTTTTTAGAATAATGCCGATAAAACAGCAGACATCGTAGCCGAGCTGTTTCGGGTTCACGTCGATGCGTGCGCCAGTGATGATCCCCGCCTGCTTCATTTTCTCGACGCGCACATGGATAGTGCCGGGGCTGACGCCAAATTGTTTGGCCAGTTCGGCATAGGCGGTACGCGCATTGGCCATTAATGCCTCGAGAATGCCGCGGTCGAGATTGTCGATCTGATAATTTTCCATTGGATTTTCTTATGATGTTTGATGATTCACTCTATTTTAGCGCTTCATTTTGACGAATCAAAACACGAAGCGGCTTTTTGCTTGTTGATTATTGAATTACCCCCGCATTCTGTTGCTTAATCAATGGCAACAGGACAGGAGTAAAAATAATGAAAACCGCTTACATCGCAAAACAACGCCAGATCAGTTTCGTAAAGTCCCATTTTTCCCGTGAGCTCGAAGACAGACTTGGACTCATTGAAGTTCAGGCGCCGATCTTAAGCCGCGTGGGCGATGGCACTCAGGACAACCTTTCTGGTTGCGAAAAAGCGGTACAGGTAAAAGTGAAAAACTTACCAGACGCCCAGTTCGAGGTGGTTCACTCTCTCGCGAAGTGGAAGCGCCAGACGCTGGGACAACACGACTTCAGCGCGGGCGAAGGGCTCTACACGCACATGAAAGCCCTTCGCCCCGATGAAGACCGCCTCTCGGCTATCCATTCCGTGTACGTTGACCAGTGGGACTGGGAACGCGTAATGGGTGACGGCGAGCGCCACACCGGTACGCTAAAAGCGACGGTTGAAGCCATTTATGCCGGGATCAAAGCCACTGAGGCCGCAGTCAGCAAAGAATTTGGTTTGGCACCGTTCCTGCCAGAACAGATCCACTTTGTGCACAGCGAAGAATTATTGACCCGCTATCCGGGTCTGGATGCCAAAGGCCGCGAGCGTGCCATCGCCAAAGAGTTCGGCGCGGTGTTCCTGATGGGGATTGGCGGCAAATTGTCGGATGGGGCACGCCATGACGTACGTGCGCCGGATTATGATGACTGGAGCACCCAGAGTGAAACCGGGCTGTCTGGCCTCAACGGCGACATTCTGGTGTGGAACCCGGTTCTGGAAGATGCGTTTGAGATCTCCTCAATGGGGATCCGCGTGGATGCCGAAGCGCTGAAACGTCAGTTAGCACTCACTGGGGATGACGATCGTCTGCAGCTCGAGTGGCACCAGGCGCTGCTCAAAGGTGAAATGCCGCAGACTGTCGGCGGCGGCATTGGCCAGTCACGTTTGACCATGCTGCTGTTACAGCTGCCACATATCGGTCAGGTGCAGTGTGGCGTCTGGCCACAGCAGGTCCGCGATAGCGTTGCCTCTCTGCTGTAATCAGCGTTTCCAGCGGCGCAGCAGTCGGCTGCGCAGCCCGGTATCAAAGCGCCAGATATGGTCGAAGATGCGCATGATCCCGGGTTTCCCATGCTGCGACATCGCCACCGCATGAAAGCGATGCTGATGTTTGCGCTGAAGCTCGCCCACCTTATTCACCACGTCGTCCGGCAGCCGCTGGGCGATGAAATCTGAAATGACCACCGCATCGGCATCGATCCATTCCGGGCCCTGCATCCGCTCTATAATGGCGCGGAAGCAGCTGGCGATATCGGTCCCACCGCGAAAACGCTGGCTTAAAAAGCGGATCGCCTGTTCCAGGCCCTGCGGGCCAGTCAGCTCGTAGCGCACCACTTCACTGGCGAAAAGCATAATGAAACAGCGGCGATTGTCCGCCAGTGCGACGCGCATCAGCGCCAGGCAAAATGCCTTCGCGCACTGTTCGTTAAACCCACCCATTGAACCTGACGTATCCACGCAGACGATAAACGGTCCGCGCGGTTGTTCGTCGAAATCCTGATGTACCACCGGGCGTTCGCTGAGTTTTTCCCGCCACGCATCGCCGTGCAGCCGGTAAGTGAGCAGTTGCTTCTCCACTAGCCGGCGGTAAAACTCGTATTCAAGTTCAGTAATGCCGAGCGTCGCCAGCTCCGGTGGCAGCAGGCGTAGAATGTCATCGCTTTGTTGCAGGCCGTCGACCTGTTCGGGCACCGTGGCCGGTTCACGCACCAGGGTGCGGAAGGTTTCCATCGGTGAATCTTTTTTCGGTACCGATTTGGCCTCGCGTGAGCGTCCGAGTTGCTCAGCCAACCGCATCAGCTCCGGTTGTTCGCTAAGGAAATCGCCGTATCTGACAATCAGCTGCCAGTCACCGCGCTTGAGCTGGCCTTCACTCATGTCCCAGAGTCGTCCGGCGGAATTGTCGTTTTCTACAAGTACCGGTTCCAGCTGACCGCTGAGAGTCATGCGCTCCTGCACTTCGCTCAACAGCTGCTCGCGCTCATCTTCCAGCAACTGCTGGTTCAGCGTGGTGGCCTGCACCACCAGACTCAGTCGCCAGCGCTGTAAAAACAGGGTGTGCAGCGCGGCGGTAAAGCTCGTGTTGTTGTCCACCAGCTGCTGCGCCTGGGCGGCAAACGGGGAATGGAGTTTCTGCAACAGGGTGAGGATTTGCGGAAGCTGAACGGTAAACTGGGTGGTCGAAAGCGTCTGACTCTGCTGAAAAGCCATCACCTCGTCGCTCAAATCCTGCGGAACCTGCGTCTCTTTCAGCCTGCCTTTTAGCGCTTCCCGCCAGCGGGGAATATCTTGTGCGATCGCATTTTTCAGCCGCGGGAATTTTTCAAAAAACAACGCCAGCTGTGGCGAGGCCAGCAGGGCGAGGATCATCTCTTCGATCATCCCTTCCTCGCTGACCGCCAGCATCACATTGAGCGTGTCGAGAGTGAGCATTACTGCCGCGCCTGTTTGATCTGCGCCCCGATGTCCTGCAGGCTGGCTTCAATTTTTACTGGCCAGTCACCATGAATGAACAGGCATTTCTGCTGCTCGCTAAAGCGGGTGTGCTGCTGATGCCACTCGTCGTCGAGCGCATCCAGCTGCTGTTTGATTTCCCCAGGCATATTCTCTGGCGTAGCGCTGCCTGGCAGTGCCAGACGCGAGCCTTGCAGGCTGACATCCCGAACCAGCAAGTGCAGGCTGGTATCCACTTCCATATTCAGCACCTGAGCAAAGCCGATGCCGTTGAGTTTGCCACGAATTTCGCCGCCTTTTTCCAGCCAGTGTACGAGCGCCGGGCGTTCAAGGGTGACGTGAACCACGTTCATGTCATGCAGCTTCAGCGGCTGCTGCAAGAGCAGCGTCAGCGTTGGGGTCTGCACCTCATCCGGCAGTTCGTAATGCGGCTTACGGCTGAACATACCGCCCAGACGCGTCACTTTCAGCGCGGTTTTGTCGCTCTGTTGCTGTTGCAACTGCAGCCGACGCTGGATAATCGAACCCAGTTTGGTGAGCATCGCCTGCTGCTGCCAGGCGTGCCCGGTCATCAAAATATCGAGCTGTTGCTGCATCAGATTGCGGCTTTCTGCGTCGTGCCACAGACAGTCTTTGAGCAGGATAAGATCGATAGGCGCAATGGCATCGCGGCCGCTGAAAAAGGCGCAAGCCTGCAATAAACGAACAGCCTTTTTCCAGCGCCGATCGGAGACATACGGTGCGTTTGGCATCATGTCGAGCTGCTGGCGCAGCTGATAAATCAGCTCGAATACGCTGTCTGACAGCTTCACGCCGCCAATATCTACCTGCCACTGCCTGAATTCTTCGTCCGTCACCTGTAGATTTTCGGGCACCGGGTTGGCGCTTTCATCGTGCTGGTTGATGAGCAACGAGCGGAAATTGCTTTTTTCCTGCACTTTGTCGAGCCACAGGCGAATCAGCATACGGTCATATAAGGCTTCGAGGCTGCTGTCGGCTTCCGGCAGTTCGTTAGACGCGGCCACCAGCAGGCGCATCGGGATTTTCTTTTCATGCGCACCGTTGCGAAAGCTGCGTTCGTTAATGGCGGTCAGCAGGGTATTCAGAATTGCCGGGCCCGCTTTCCAGATTTCATCCAGAAACACGATTTCGGCTTCCGGAAGATAGCCTGTGGTTAAACGCTCATAGCGCCCTTCATCTTTTAACGCCTGAATCGACAGCGGGCCAAAAACTTCTTCCGGAGTGGAGAAGCGGGTCATCAGGTATTCAAAGGCGCGGGCGTGTTGGAAGGCAAATTTGAGGCGGCGGGCGATGAGGCTTTTGGCTATCCCCGGTGGACCGAGGAGAAACACGCTTTCGCCGCTCAGCGCGGCCAGCAGGCACAGACGGATGGCGTGACTACGCTCAAAAAGCCCCTTTTCAAGGGACTGACTGAGTCGGGAAATTCTTTCTGCTAATAAGTGTGATTGCGCCATAATAGAGTGGTGTCCTTCCGCCATTTATCCAGCTATCAAGCGATTATAGCCGTTTGCTGGCGCCGGGTAATAGTGGGAGAAGCCGTCGGCATTTCTTTGAGCAAGGTTAATGAGGAGTCATTTTGGAGTACGATTCTTCTGTTAATCGTGCATACTGTGCGCCTTTTGTGAGCCAGGGATCCGGGTACACATTTGTCTTATTAAACGAAAGACGAGTCTATGAGCACTGATAATAAGCAATCGTTGCCAGCGATCACCCTTGCTGCAATTGGCGTGGTATACGGTGACATTGGTACCAGCCCTCTTTATACACTGAGAGAATGTCTCTCAGGCCAGTTTGGATTTGGCGTGGAACGGGATGCCGTTTTTGGCTTTTTATCCCTGATTTTCTGGCTGTTGATTTTTACCGTTTCCTTGAAATACATCACCTTCGTGATGCGTGCGGATAACGCCGGAGAAGGCGGGATCCTGACGTTGATGTCTCTTGCCGGGCGCAACACATCGGCGCGAATGACGTCGGTGCTGGTTATCCTCGGCCTTATCGGCGGCAGTTTCTTCTATGGCGAGGTGGTAATAACCCCGGCCATCTCGGTGATGTCGGCCATTGAAGGCCTCGAAATCATCGCTCCGCAGCTTGATAGCTGGATAGTCCCCATTTCTATCGCCGTACTGACCCTGCTGTTTATGATTCAAAAGCACGGTACTGCGCTGGTGGGGAAACTGTTCGCGCCTATCATGCTGATTTGGTTCCTGTTGCTGGCGGTGCTCGGTGCACGCAGTATCATCGACAACCCGGACGTGCTGCATGCGTTGAACCCGTACTGGGCGGTGCACTTCTTCCTTGAATACAAAACGGTTTCCTTTGTGGCGCTGGGGGCGGTCGTTCTGTCGATTACCGGTGTCGAAGCGTTGTATGCGGATATGGGCCATTTCGGCAAATTACCGATTCGTATTGCCTGGTTCACGGTGGTTCTGCCTTCGCTGGTGCTGAACTACTTCGGTCAGGGCGCGCTGTTACTCAAACACCCGGAAGCGATTAAAAACCCGTTCTTCCTGCTGGCTCCTGAGTGGGCGCTGATTCCTATGCTGATTATCGCGACCTTCGCGACGGTCATTGCTTCCCAGGCGGTCATTTCCGGCGTGTTCTCCCTGACGCGTCAGGCGGTTCGTCTTGGATATCTGTCGCCGATGCGCATTATTCATACCTCTGAAATGGAATCCGGTCAGATTTACATCCCGTTCATTAACTGGCTGCTGTACGTGTCTGTGGTGCTGGTGATTGTCAGCTTCCAGCACTCCAGCAACCTGGCGGCGGCATACGGGATTGCGGTTACCGGCACCATGGTGCTGACCTCGATTCTGGCGACCACCGTGGCACGTAAAAACTGGCACTGGAACAAGTACTTTGTGTTCGTTATCCTGGTGGCATTCCTGTGTATCGACGTACCGTTGTTCTCGGCGAACCTCGATAAACTGCTCTCTGGCGGCTGGCTGCCGCTGACGCTGGGCCTGGTGATGTTCATGGTGATGACCACCTGGAAGAGCGAACGTTTCCGCCTGCTACGCCGCATGCATGAGCATGGTAACTCTCTCGAAGCAATGATTGCGTCGCTGGAGAAATCGCCGCCGGTGCGCGTGCCAGGTACGGCGGTGTACATGTCCCGTGCACTGAACGTGATTCCGTTTGCGATGCTGCATAACCTCAAGCACAACAAAGTGCTGCATGAGCGCGTGATCCTGCTGACGCTGCGCACCGAAGATGCGCCGTATGTTCACAACGTGCGTCGCGTGTCTATCGAGCAGCTGTCACCGTCGTTCTGGCGCGTAGTGGCGAGCTACGGCTGGCGCGAAACGCCAAACGTGGAAGAAGTATTCCACCGCTGCGGGCTGGAAGGGCTGAGCTGTCGGATGATGGAAACCTCGTTCTTCATGTCGCATGAATCGCTGATTATCGGTAACGACCGGCCGTGGTATCTGCGTCTGCGCGGCAAGCTGTACCTGCTTCTGCAACGCAACGCCCTGCGTGCACCTGACCAGTTTGAAATCCCGCCAAACCGGGTTATCGAACTCGGTACCCAGGTCGAGATATAACTCAGCCTCAATAATATGCCCGGCATTCTTGCCGGGTATTTTTTTAGTGGGGCCGGGCAAGCCAAGCGCCACCAGACTACACTCTGACTTCCTGATAATTTCACGTAGCGAAACGTTTCGATGCCGATCACACTTCTGCAACCTGATGGTGGTTTTCTGTACGCTATTGGGATTAGACTTATCTCCAGCGAAACGTTTCGCTAGTGGAGCAGAACGATGAAGAAAGGTACGGTACTCAACGCTGATATTTCCTCGGTCATTTCCCGTCTTGGGCATACCGATACGCTGGTGGTTTGTGACGCAGGCTTGCCTGTCCCACACAGTACCCAGCGCATTGATATGGCCTTAACCCAAGGGGTGCCTGGATTTATGCAGGTGCTGGAAGTGGTGACGACAGAAATGCAGGTTGAGACGGCAATTCTCGCCGCGGAAATCAAAACACATAATCCGCAGCTCCACGAAACGTTGCTCAATCACCTCGAGCAGCTGCAGCAACACCAGGGAAACACCATTGAAATTCGTTACACCACACACGAGCAGTTCAAATTACAAACCGCAGACAGTCAGGCGGTGATTCGCAGCGGGGAATGCTCCCCGTATGCGAATATCATTCTCTGTGCTGGCGTCACTTTCTGAGGCCGCCATGGACGCATTACTGCAACTCAAAGGGATCGATAAATCTTTCCCGGGCGTGAAAGCCCTTTCCGGCGCATCGCTGAACGTCTACTCCGGCCGCGTAATGGCGCTGGTGGGCGAAAACGGCGCCGGTAAATCGACGATGATGAAAGTGCTGACTGGGATCTACACTAAAGATGCCGGCTCTCTGCATTGGCTGGGCCAGGAAGCGACCTTTACCGGACCGAAATCCTCTCAGGAAGCCGGGATCGGTATAATTCATCAGGAACTGAACCTGATCCCGCAACTGACCATCGCCGAGAACATCTTTTTAGGCCGCGAGTTCGTTAACCGCTTCGGCAAAATCGACTGGAAAACCATGTACGCCGAAGCAGACAAACTGCTGGCGAAGCTCAACCTGCGCTTTAAAAGCGACAGGCTGGTGGGCGAACTGTCGATTGGCGATCAGCAGATGGTGGAAATCGCCAAAGTGCTGAGCTTCGAGTCGAAGGTCATCATCATGGATGAACCGACGGATGCGCTGACTGATACCGAAACCGAATCGTTATTCCGCGTCATTCGCGAGCTGAAATCCCAGGGCCGCGGCATCGTTTATATCTCTCACCGAATGAAAGAGATCTTCGAGATTTGTGATGATGTGACCGTATTCCGTGACGGCCAGTTTATTGCCGAGCGCGAAGTGGCGACGCTTACCGAAGATTCACTGATTGAAATGATGGTCGGTCGTAAGCTCGAAGATCAGTATCCGCGCATCGATAAAGTACCGGGCGACGTGCGTCTGAAGGTCGATAACCTGTGCGGCCCGGGCGTGGAAAATGTCAGCTTCACGCTGCGCAAAGGGGAAATCCTCGGCGTGGCGGGCCTGATGGGAGCCGGGCGTACCGAACTGATGAAAGTCCTGTACGGCGCACTGCCGCGTAGCAGTGGTTACGTTACGCTGGATGGCCATGAAGTGGTGACCAAATCCCCGCAGGACGGTCTGGCCAACGGCATCGTTTATATCTCCGAAGACCGCAAGCGTGACGGCCTGGTGCTGGGCATGTCGGTAAAAGAGAACATGTCGCTGACCGCGCTGCGCTATTTCAGCAAAGCGGGCGGCGGCCTGAAACATAAAGATGAACAGCAGGCGGTGAGCGATTTCATCCGTCTGTTCAATGTTAAAACTCCGTCGATGGAGCAGGCGATTGGCTTGCTCTCGGGCGGTAATCAGCAAAAAGTGGCGATTGCCCGCGGATTAATGACGCGACCTAAAGTGCTTATCCTCGATGAGCCAACGCGAGGCGTGGACGTCGGGGCGAAGAAAGAAATTTATCAGCTGATTAACCAGTTTAAAGCCGATGGCCTGAGCATCATTCTCGTCTCTTCGGAGATGCCAGAAGTGCTGGGCATGAGCGACCGCATCGTGGTGATGCACGAAGGGCATCTCGGCGGTGAATTCACACGCGAGCAGGCCACCCAGGAAGTATTGATGGCTGCCGCTGTGGGCAAGCTTAATCGTGTGAATCAGGAGTAAGAAAGATGACTACCCAGGCTGTTACTGGTCGCCGTTATTTCACCAAAGCGTGGCTGTTGGAGCAAAAGTCGCTGATTGCTCTGCTGGTGCTGATAGCCGTTGTATCGACCATGAGTCCGAACTTTTTTACCGTTAATAACCTGTTCAATATCCTGCAACAGACATCGGTCAACGCCATTATGGCGGTGGGAATGACGCTGGTTATTCTGACTTCCGGTATCGATTTGTCCGTCGGTTCGCTGCTGGCTCTGACCGGCGCGGTTGCGGCGTCGATTGTCGGTATCGAAGTGAATGCGCTGGTGGCCGTCGCGGCTGCGCTGGCATTAGGTGCGGCGATTGGCGCAGTGACGGGCGTGATTGTGGCGAAAGGCCGCGTGCAGGCATTTATCGCCACTCTGGTGATGATGCTGCTGCTGCGTGGTGTGACGATGGTGTACACCAACGGCAGTCCGGTGAATACGGGTTTTACCGCTAACGCCGATGTCTTTGGCTGGTTTGGTATTGGCCGTCCGCTGGGGATTCCGACGCCGGTGTGGATCATGGCGATTGTATTCCTCGCGGCGTGGTACATGCTGCACCACACTCGTCTGGGTCGTTACATCTACGCGCTGGGCGGTAACGAAGCGGCAACGCGTCTGTCCGGTATCAGCGTCAATAAAGTCAAAATTATTGTGTATTCGCTGTGCGGCATGTTGGCCTCACTGGCAGGCATTATCGAAGTGGCGCGTCTGTCGTCTGCGCAACCGACGGCCGGTACCGGCTATGAGCTCGACGCAATCGCGGCGGTGGTGCTGGGCGGAACCAGTCTGGCGGGCGGCAAAGGTCGCATTGTTGGGACGCTGATCGGCGCATTGATTCTCGGCTTCCTTAATAATGGTTTGAATTTGTTAGGTGTTTCCTCCTATTACCAGATGATCGTTAAAGCGGTGGTGATATTGCTGGCGGTGCTGGTAGACAACAAAAAGCAGTAATAACTGACATAACAGGACATCTCAGATATGAACATGAAAAAACTGGCTACCCTGGTTTCTGCTGTGGCACTGAGCGCCACCGTAAGTGCTAACGCAATGGCGAAAGACACTATTGCGCTGGTTATCTCAACGCTGAACAACCCGTTCTTCGTTTCCCTGAAAGACGGTGCGCAGAAAGAGGCGGATAAACTGGGCTACAACCTGGTGGTACTGGATTCTCAGAACAACCCGGCGAAAGAGCTGGCAAACGTTCAGGACCTGACCGTACGTGGCACCAAAATTCTGCTGATCAACCCAACGGATTCCGACGCCGTGGGTAACGCCGTGAAAATGGCAAACCAGGCGAAGATCCCAGTGATTACGCTGGACCGTCAGGCGTCTAAAGGCGAGGTGGTGAGCCACATTGCGTCTGATAACGTGCTGGGCGGCAAAATCGCAGGCGACTACATCGCGAAGAAAGCCGGTGAAGGCGCGAAAGTTATTGAACTGCAGGGTATTGCAGGGACGTCCGCCGCTCGTGAGCGTGGCGAAGGTTTCCAGCAGGCCGTTGCGGCGCACAAATTTGATGTCCTGGCGAGCCAGCCAGCAGATTTCGACCGTACAAAAGGTCTGAACGTCATGCAGAACCTGCTGACCGCACATCCGGACGTGAAAGCTGTTTTCGCGCAGAACGATGAAATGGCACTGGGTGCACTGCGTGCGCTGCAGACTGCCGGTAAATCAGATGTGATGGTTGTCGGTTTTGATGGTACTCCGGATGGCGAAAAAGCAGTAAATGATGGCAAACTGGCTGCGACGATTGCACAGCTGCCAGAGCAAATTGGCGCCCAGGGCGTTGACGTTGCTGCTAAGCTGCTGAAAGGTGAGAAAGTTCAGGCCAAATATCCTGTTGACCTGAAGCTGGTCATCAAGCAATAAGTCATCACCTATTCAGGCCAACAAGAGCCTGAGGGGACAATCTAAAAAGAAAAGTGTGGCATGCGCCACCGGAAATCCCGGTGGCGCTCTTTATCGGACACTCATGATTATGAAAATCGCAGGTAACCTCGTCGTCCTTGGCAGTATCAATGCCGATCACATTCTTAACCTTGAATCTTTCCCGCGACCGGGCGAAACCGTGACAGGCAGCCAGTATCAGGTGGCGTTTGGCGGAAAAGGCGCAAATCAGGCCGTCGCCGCCGGACGCAGCGGGGCGAACATCGCTTTTATCGCCTGTACCGGCGATGACGATACTGGTGAACAGGTGCGTAAGCAACTGGCGAGTGACAATATCGACATTGCGCCAGTCAGCGTTGTGGCGGGTGTTTCCACCGGCGTGGCGTTGATTTTCGTTAATGGTGAAGGTGAGAATGTCATCGGTATTCACGCGGGGGCAAACGCCGCGCTGACAACTGAGCGAGTGGCGGAGCAAAAAGAACGTATTGCCAGCGCCGATGCGCTGCTGATGCAGCTGGAATCGCCACTGGAAAGCGTTCTGGCGGCGGCGAAAATTGCCCACGGCAACCAGACGACCGTGGCGCTTAATCCGGCGCCGGCTCGTGAGCTGCCGGACGAACTGCTTTCGCTGGTGGATATCATCACCCCTAACGAAACCGAAGCGGAAAAGCTGACGGGCGTGCGGGTCGAAAATGATGAGGATGCCGCAAAAGCGGCGCAGGTGCTGCATGATAAAGGCATCGACACGGTCATTATTACGCTCGGCAGTCGCGGCGTGTGGGCCAGCCAGAGAGGGAACGGCCAGCGCGTGCCGGGCTTTAAAGTGCAGGCCATCGACACAATTGCTGCGGGCGACACCTTTAACGGCGCGCTGATGACGGCGCTGCTGGAAGGCACTGAATTACCGGAAGCGTTGCGTTTTGCCCATGCGGCAGCGGCGATTGCCGTGACCCGTAAAGGCGCGCAGCCTTCTGTTCCATGGCGCAAAGAGATCGACGACTTCTTACGTCAGCAGGGGTAACGCTTGGCTACCATGAAGGATGTTGCTCGCCTGGCGGGCGTTTCCACTTCGACGGTCTCTCACGTCATTAATAAAGACCGGTTTGTCAGCGAAAGCATCACCGAAAAGGTGAATGCCGCCATTAAAAGCCTTAACTACGCGCCTTCGGCCCTGGCGCGTAGCCTCAAACTCAACCAGACCCATACTATCGGCATGCTGATCACCGCCAGTACCAATCCGTTTTACTCGGAACTGGTTCGCGGCGTCGAGCGCAGCTGCTTTGAACGCGGCTACAGCCTGGTGCTTTGCAACACCGAAGGCGACGAGCAGCGGATGAACAGTAATCTCGAAACGTTGATGCAAAAGCGCGTCGACGGTTTATTGCTGCTGTGTACCGAAACGCATCAGCCGTCGCCGGAAATCGTCCAGCGTTATCCTTCTATACCGACGGTGATGATGGACTGGGCGCCGTTCGACGGTGACAGCGATATTATTCAGGATAACTCTTTGCTCGGCGGGGACATGGCGACGCAGTATCTGATCGACAAAGGTTATCGCCGTATCGCCTGTATTGCCGGGCCGCTGGACAAAACGCCCGCGCGTCTGCGCCTCGAAGGGTATCAGGCGGCGATGGCGCGCAGCGGATTGCCGATTGTCGATGGCTACATTATTACCAGCAATTTTGAATTTGGCGGCGGATTAACGGCGATGCAGGCATTGCTGGCGCAGCCGGAACCCCCGCAGGCGGTGTTTGTGGGCAATGACGCGATGGCAGTCGGGGTTTATCAGGCGTTGTACCAGGCGGGGCTTAACATTCCGCGTGATATGGCGGTAGTGGGTTATGACGATATCGAACTGGCGGCCTACATGACGCCGCCGCTGACGACAATCCATCAGCCCAAAGATGAGCTGGGTGAGCTGGCTATCGACGTATTGATTCACCGAATGGCACAGCCCGGGCAGAAACAGCAGCGTGTGCAGCTGACGCCCGAACTGGTGGTGCGCGGGTCGGCCTAAGCTTTCTTGTGCCGCTCTTTAATCAGATTGCGGCCATCTTTCGGTTTTAACAGCATAAACGTTACCGCGGATACTACGGTCAGAGCACCCATCGTAATAAAGGTATAGTGGAACTGTTCCACGGTGTTGCTGCCGTCGAACCCTTCATAAAAGCGCAGCACTGCGGCGCTGATCGCCACCCCAAGACTAATAGACAGCTGCTGCGTCACGGCCAGCACGCTATTGCCGCTGCTGGCGTTTTCGTCTGTCAGGTCAGCCAGCGTAATGGTGTTCATCGATGTAAACTGCGTCGACATCGCCATTCCCAGTACGAATAAAGGCAGGACCAGCATCCACACCGGCATGGACGGTGACTGCAGCGAGAACTGCGCAATCATCAGGCCGATAAACACCGTTATCCCTACCAGCGTTTTACGATATCCCAGCCAACGCAGCACCTGCGTCACCGTAGATTTCGCCAGAATTGACCCTAACGCCGTAGGCGCCATCATGCAGCCGGCGATCAGTGCCGGATAACCAAACCCAACCTGCAGCATCAACGGCATCAGGAACGGAACGCAGCCGGTACCGAGACGCGTGGCGAGGTTGCCGACTATCCCCACGGAGAAGGTGCGCGTTTTGAACATCGGCAGCGCGATGAGCGGCGTGGGATGACGGCGCGCGTGGCGAATATAAGCCAGTAACAGAAGAATACTGACCGCTATGATGGCCAGCGCTATCCACGTCGCGACAATTTTCTCACCGAACAGCTCCATCCCGCTGGAAAACAGAACCAGACTCAGGCCGAACAGCAAGAAGCCGGTCATATCAAATCTGCGGCGTGGCGTGGTGAAGTTCGGCATATATTTGCGGGCATACAGCAGCCCTGCGATGCCTATCGGGATGTTAATCAGGAAAATCCAGTGCCAGCTCGCCCAGGTCACCAGCACCCCACCCAACACCGGTCCCAGGATTGGGCCGACCAATCCTGGCATGGTCACGAAGTTCAGAACCGGTAGAAGTTCGCTGCGTGGATAGGCTCGTAGCAGTGCCAGGCGGGCGACGGGCATCATCATTGCGCCGCCAACCCCCTGAATCACGCGGAAGATAACCAGCTGCATTAATGAACCTGACAGGGCGCACGCCAGAGAGCCCAGGGTAAACAGACTCACGGCAATCATAAAGATGCGACGCGTACCGAAGCGATCGGCCAGCCAGCCGCTGACCGGGATAAGCATCGCCACAGTCAGGGTGTAACTGATAATGGCCGACTGCATCGCCAGTGGGGAGCGGTTCAGACTGTGGGCAATCGCGGGAAGCGCGGTGTTCAGGATGGTGGCATCCAGCGCTTGCATAAAGAAGGCCATCGCCGCAATCCACGGCAAACCGGCCATACTGCGTGATTTCTTCTCGGTCATCTATTTAGTAGCCTGGGTGTTTGGGGCTGTTAACAGTGCCTGGCAAGCCTGCCATGCACGAGGGCCATCGCTTTCCTGAATGGCATCCACAATGGCCTGGTGGAGATCGAGCTTCACCACTTCGTTTTGCGTGATGGCGGCAAAGTAGGTCTGATAGACAGAATGAAACAGTGAAGCAAAAGAGGTCAGAAACGGATTGGAACTCATTGCATAGATCTGTTCGTGCCAGGCCATATCCACTTCAATCCAGCGCTGACGGTCAAAGTGCCGCTTCAGGTGGACCATATCTTCCATTAATGTATTCAGCCGGGCTTTTTGTTCCGCGCTGCCGAGCGTGGCCGCCAGCATGCAGGCCTGCGGCTCAAGACTGCTGCGCATAACAAGGAAGTGATTCACGACTTCTTCAAAGTTACTTTCCGTGAGCCACCAGGATATCAGCTCTTTATCAAGGAAGTTCCAGTCGCTGCGGGGCATCACTCGGGTGCCAATACGTGGTCGCGGCAAAACCATCCCTTTTGCAGTCAGCGTCTTTACTGCTTCACGAACGGCGGTACGGCTTACGCCAAACTGCTCGCCCAACTCCATCTCTCCGGGGAGGATGCACTCCGGCGGGTATTCGCCGGTTAAAATCTTCTGCGCCAATTTCTCGGCAAGAACCCAAGAAATGTTCTTTTGTGCCGCCAGCTGTTGCGCGCTCAAGGACATAGATGCCTTTCCTTCATATCGAATTACCTTTCTAGTATGCCATTCAGAGACAAAATTCGGCGGTAAAAACAGCAGATAGTGCAATTAATGATGCTTTTATGAGTGGTTTGGTGAAAAAAAGGGCGAACGATAAATTAATTCAAATTTCCTCTTGCCGTCTCGTCAGAACTGCCTATAATGCGCCTCCACTGACACGGAACAACGGCACGCTAGCCGCCGGGTCAGAAGGGTTTCCCAGGAAATCCTGACAGAGAAAAGCGAAAATAATTGCTTGACTCTGAATGAGGAAAACGT
>Ga0160467_100161_pt1 | contig 93306 bp, 75 predicted proteins | sample HID1972I_E11MG_FD_108221 | JGI IMG/M metagenome (GOLD analysis project Ga0160467, IMG submission 108221) | Enriched pill bug-associated microbial communities from UW Madison campus, WI, USA - HID1972I_E11 MG | ecosystem: Host-associated > Arthropoda: Insects > Digestive system > Unclassified ... | reverse complement strand
GCTTGGAAACTACATGAAAAAGAGTAAGGATATTGCTGTAGCCATAGGCGTTACTCCTGAAAAATTCCATAACCGCAATGAGTTTGAACGCAGGGAGTTTATAGTGGACAGTACCCTTGATGCAGTTAGACTTGTAAAGGCAAGACTTATTAAAAAGAAATTAGATATTGACTTTGATAAGTTGATAGAAGATGTTCAGAAGGTGGCAGAGGAATACTTGAAGAAGCCTGAGCCCTATTCTCCAGCTTAAATAGGTAAGATAGAAAGCTTGGTTCTGATGAGCCAGGCTTTTGTTATTTATAGTGTACTAAGATGATAAGGGACAGGTGATCCAAAGCAAGAGCGAGAACCATTTGGACGGCACGGACATAACAGATAACACCTACAACTTCAGCGGCGCGCTGACGGCCAGCACGCGCGTTCACACGAGCCCGGGTAAGAGCGTGACGATCGCCACTCGGAATGAGTACGACCATATGGGAAGAAAGACCCGCAGCTGGCAGAAGATCAACAATGAAGGGGAGGTACTGCTTTCATCACTGAGTTATAATGAAGTAGGCCAATTAAAGGAAAAGAGCCTGCATAATAACATGAAGGCGATCGCCTATACGTACAACGAGCGGGGCTGGATCAAATCGATGACCGCCGGAACCGCGATGTTCGATCAGTACCTGCGGTATAACGATCCGCAGAGAGGCACAGCAGCGCAGTGGAACGGAAACATCTCGGAGCAGGAATATACCAGTACACATACCGGTAACCGCTGGTTTACGTACAACTATGATAAGCTGAACCGGCTGAAGACGGCTGCATACAGCAATGCCAACGAGTTGGGCGAAGAGCTGGGCTATGATCAGGTAGGCAATATTACGAAGCTGGTCCGTGGCGGTGCGGGCAACGGAACGCTGGACTATGCCTATACGGGCAACCGGCTGATGAGCGTGACAGGGTTCAAGACGGGCAGCTACGGGTATGATGGCAACGGCAACATGACCACAGATGGTGTGCGCAAAGTCATGATCGGCTACAATGCGCTGAACCTTCCGGTAAGTGTGACGGGAACGGGAGGCAATACCAGCACCGCCAGTTACCTGTATGATGCCGATGGGAACAAGCAGCGCTCGGTGCAGGGGACCACGACAATGGACTACATCGCAGGTATCCAGTATGAGAACGGCCAGATCAGTCAGCTGATGACCGAAGAAGGTAGAGCAGTTCGAAATGCCAACGATACGTACCGTTATGAGTACTTCCTGAAAGATCATCTGGGCAATACACGAGTGACGATCGATGATCAGGGAGGTAATGTAGCCAGGGTGGTGCAGGCAGATGAATATTATGCTTTCGGACTGAATAAGTTGAGGCATACACTGGGAGATAAAAACAATTATCTTTACAATGGGAAGGAGAAACAGGATGTACTAACGGAGCAGTATGATTATGGGGCAAGGTTTTATGATCCGATTGTTGGAAGGTGGAATGTGGTGGATCCGTTGGCGGAGAAGATGCCTAATTTCTCACCATATACTTATGCTTTCAATAATCCTCTTCGTTTTATTGATGTAGGAGGATTATATCCTTGGCCCATTCTACAGGTTAATGGCCAGACTGGTAATTACAGCTTTAAGCCAGCTGCCGCTCATTTATTAAGTTTAACAACAGGAATCAGTAAAGATTTAATCAGTAAAGTGGTTGTTCAGGAGCGAAAAGCTGGTCAATATAGGCCTTTTTACTCATCAGACGAAGGCGGTGGAGCAATAACGGTTGGTAATAAAAACTATATGTCCATTACATACACCGAAAATTATTTTGCAGATGACCCCAGTATATATAACGGTAATGGTTTTGGACAAGATTTAAATAAGTGGCTTAGATTGTCTTCCCATGAAGTTGGACATTTAGAGCAGATTAAAAAGCATGATAGCTTGTTCGGTTATTTAGGTGAGTTTGTAGGTCAGTATGTTAGAGCTGGAAATCATGACGATGCCCCATATGAAAAGGAAGCGGAAGAAGGTGCAGACAACTTTCGTTTATTTTCAGACTTTGTTAATAAGAACGTCGGAAAGAATGGTATAGTTGAATTGCTAGGCAGCGGCGTATCTGAAGATAAGAAGATTGAACGTATTAATGACTGGTTTAAATGTATGAAGGTAAAGCTTATGGAACATCCTTAACCTTAGAATAGTCGGTGATACCTAGCTTATTTCCGAACGGATCATTGAATTCCACTGAGAATCCGGTTTGAATTTCGAATGGTTCTGTCAGGAATGTCACCCCTTTTTGTTTTAACTGATGGTAAGCCTCGTGAACATCATCCACTGTGAACCAAATGGCAGGTCTTGCATTTTGCCTGTTGTTAAGAATGATCGCTGCTTCGTTGTTTCCGACTTTGAAAGCAGTCATGCCTTTGTCTGAAAAGTCGAATTTGGTTTCAAGGCCCAGCTTGTTTTTGTAGAAGTTCTTTGCCTCATCGAGGTTCCCGGCAGGTAGAAAAAAATTATCAAAGTCGCTGATAGTGTTCATGTTTCAGGATTTAATTTGAGATAAGTCAATGCCCAACTTTGTAAATTCAAGAACGCCCTTTTCGGTTATATAAAAATGCTTGTCAGACGGATGCTCTTTGGCAAGCCAGTCCCTTGCTATAAATTGTTCGAGAAGAAGCATTCCAAGCCGGCCGCCGATATGTTCATAACACACCTTAGCTGGTTTTTTGTCAGATGTTTTGTTCATTTTGTTTCAGGCTTATTATTGAGGAGCATATATGCATTAAGTTGGTGGGGATATTGTATTTAAAGCATTATTGGCATCAAAATTAAATAAGTTTTGAGGCCAGGATGTGAGATAGATCACACGTTTTGATGAGATACATATCTGGGGAAAAATAAATATTCTGAAAAGGCACGGATAAAAATAGTCTGTATTCCGGGAGCCGCCAACAAGTTTGCGACGAGCTGACTATTCTTCTATGTGGGGAGAAAGCAAATAATCCGGTTAGGCGACAGGCCTATCCGGATTATTTTTTAGCCTTATAAAAGATAAGGATTGAGACCTTTAGTTCAAAAATCTTTAGAACAAAGTAAACTCGACACGTCTGTTTTGCTGACGCCCTTCTGCAGTCTTATTGGAGGCGATCGGCTGGTTTGGACCATTATCCTGTTGCTTCTATTCGAGATGGATTAGCACCCTGAGAAACGAGGTAAGACTTAACAGCTTCGGCTCTTTCTTTGGACAGGCGCAGGTTCAATGCCATTAATCCGGTATTGTCTGTGTGTCCGGCCAACTTGAGGCTAAAGTTCTTATCAACAAGTAATCTTGCAACACGGTTGAGTGTCTCAAAAGACCATTCTTTAATGGTTGCTTTACCAAGATCAAACTCCAGATTCTTGATCGCTTCACCTACAACTCTTCTGTCTTCCTCTGTAATGATGATCTTTTGCGGAGTAGGTGTTTTTAGCGGACATCCGGCACCGTCAACCACGGTATTAGCAGGAGTTTCCGGGCATTTATCAAACTTATTTGCTACACCATCAGCATCGTCATCACCAAGATCTCTGGCATATTTTATAGAATAGAAAGGCTGATTAATGTAATGATTATCGATCATGCTCGCTCCGGATTAAGATACAAGTATTCAAAAAGATACGTATCTTTCTAAGTATTTTTTTAAACGGCTTAACTTATTCATGATACGAAAATATTACGCTGCAGATTTCGCTGCAGTAATTGATCTGTTGAGGTTAAACACTCCTCATTATTTTGAGCATGCTGAAGAAGCTGACCTGATTCGATATCTGCAAACGGAGGTAAATCATTATTTTGTGTATGAATTGTCGGGACAGATAGTAGGGTGCGGTGGTATTAATTTCGGATTCGACGGCGGTAAGACGGCCAGGCTCTCTTGGGATATCGTCCATCCTCTTAAACAAGGAGAGGGGATCGGGAAAAAATTGACAGCGTATAGAATAGAACAAATTGTCAAGGAGGATATAGTTGAACGAATCTGCGTCAGAACAACTCAAATGGCTTACCAATTCTATGAGAAATTAGGTTTCGTGTTGCAAAGAATTGAGCGTGATTACTGGGCAAAAGGCTTTGATCTTTATGAAATGAATCAGGATGTTGTTTAATTTCAATAAGGTAATGAAAATAGCCAACGGGTTAGTTTTGCAGTTGTTGCTCCTTTTAGCACTTACGGCTGCATCTACTTATGTGGTTGCGCAGGAGAATATTCAGTCAAATCTTCTTTACGCCAGGCAGCAAACAGTGTTCCTGGATTCAGCAGTGAATAAGTTGGACGACATTCTCAAATTAACGAAGGGTTTTCCTGTAGTTATAGATTTATGGGCCACATGGTGCCCGGCTTGTCTGAAATCATTTGATCATTATAAAAATCTTCTTCCTAAGCTGAAAGAAAGGAATGTGATTGTCGTCTTTGTTTCTTTTGACTCAGATAAGACGAAATGGCGCGACTTTATAACCAGCAACAAGTTGGCGGGTGCTCACGTTATTGCGAGTAAAGCACTGAAAGATGACTTAACGACATTCGTCTGGGGAGCCAGGGATGTTTTTTCCCTGCCGAACGTTATCTTCTTCGACGAGTCGCATAATTTAGTATCGAAGAGTGTCGGAGACTTGTCTGATTTAATGCGGTAAACTTGAGTCGGCGGCGATGCGCATGTTAATGTTTCTACGCTATACTGTAACTATATCAATAAGTCCAGACCTTGTAATTTCTGCCCAAATTCATGAATAGCACCCAACTTCAGAGCATCTTCCTGAAGTTCTAAAAAGCGTAGCTCATTGAAATATGACCCTAAAGCCGCACTTGGATAGCCCTTCTCAATCAGATATAAGGTAGATCGTGCGATGTTAGCCGCCCGGAGGTATTGAAGATAAAGCTACGGAAGTTGCGTACGATAGAGTAAGTTGAGTCTGGATGAGTGCTGGAAGTTTATTAAACCTTACCTGGATCAGCAATAAAAGAAATTGAATTGCTAACTTTAAGTATCTATAAAATCGCGTATGAAAAGCAAATGTCTACTGGTCATATTTCTTTTGGCAACAACGGTTTTGAAGAGTGCATTCGCTCAATTAAACAGCGCTGCAATAACTGGTGCATGGCAAATCAAAGAAGCAGACAAAGAGCAAGTATTGATTTTTCAGGACGGGTTTTTCTATCATACCGCTTACAACAAGGGTGAAAAGCGATTCATTTACAGTCATGGCGGAACATATAGTCAGAATGCGGATGCATTAAACGCTAAGATTCATTTTAATTCATTAAATAAAGAAGAGGTTGGCAAGCAGTTCAGCGCAAAGTACTCAATTACTGGCCAGATGCTTAACTTATTCATTAACGGGGAAACACAAAATTGGAGGCGATTAGATGATAGCTCTGCACCCCTGGCAGGTGTATGGCGAATTACTTCCCGTAAGCAGAATGGCAAACTTACGCCCATTCATCAAACGGGCTCCAGACAGACTTATAAAATACTCTCTGGAACCCGTTTTCAGTGGGCAGCAATAGATCCTGAGAAAAAAGAATTTTCAGGAACCGGAGGAGGCACCTATACCTTCATAGATGGAAAATATACCGAAACTATCGAATTTTTTTCACGAGACAGCTCCCGTGTAGGTGCTTCTCTGACCTTTGATGGGAAGCTAGAAAATGGGGAATGGCATCATAGCGGTCTAAGCTCAAAAGGTGATCCGATTTATGAAATATGGAGTCGGGTGAGATGACGGGAGATTGTACCTTAAAATAGAATAGATGAGAATTTTTTCCAAGGCAGGCTTATTATTAGGCTTTTTACTATGCACCGTGACCACGCAACTTGGCGCACAGATAGTCGATATCCAGGACGGTGAAAGATGGTATGGAGGCGCGGTGAATGATGCTCATCTTATGCCGTTTAAAGAGGGGTATAGTCTGGATATGTATGGTGATACACGCGGTAACCAGGCCGCACCGTTATTATTATCTACTAAAGGCCGGTTTGTCTGGAGTGAGGAGCCATTCAAGTTCACACTTGAAAAAGACAGATTAGTTATCTCAAATGCTAAAGGCGAGGTGACTGTGGATTCGGAAGGAAAGAATTTGCAGGAAGCGTTTGAGAATGCCTCCAAACGATTTTTTCCTTCGAAAAAGCAATCGCCCGACACGATGCTGTTTACCAGGCCACAATATAACACCTGGATTGAGCTGGTGTACAACCAAAATCAAAAAGACATTCTGGAATATGCCCGGGCAATAAAAGCGAACGGCTTTCCGGCCGGTATAATCATGATCGATGATAATTGGGCCTATCACTATGGCCGGTTCGATTTCAGGGAAGACCGTTTTGATAATGCAAAAGCCATGGTTGACACCCTGCACCAGATGGGGTTCAAGGTGATGCTGTGGATGAGCCCATTTGTATCGGCTGATACAGAAGTCTTCAGAGACTTATTAGCTAAGAAATTGATACTGTTCAGTAACGGCGGAGATTCGACTGTTACCTGGGAAAAAGCAGATAGAGCGGCAATGATCAGCTGGTGGAATGGTTATAGCGCGGTGCTTGACTTTACCAACCCTAAAGCTAAAGACTGGTTTACAGACCGTCTGGATTATATGATGAAAACATACCATCTTGATGGTTTTAAATTTGATGCGGGAGACGCTGATTTCTATCCGGCAGATGCGGTTTCGTTTTCGAAAGCTACACCTAATGACCATAGCAGATTGTGGGGGGAAATTGGTTTGAAATATCCTTTAAACGAGTATCGTGCTATGTGGAAAATGGGTGGAGAGCCTTTGGTTGAGCGTTTGCGTGATAAACAACATACATGGGAAGATCTGCAGAAATTGGTTCCGCACATTACTGCTGCCGGTTTACTTGGTTATCAATTTACTTGTCCTGATATGATCGGGGGTGGAGAGTTCGGTTCATTCAGGGATACGAAAACGCTGGATCAGGAGTTAATCGTTCGCTCTGCTGAATGTTCGGCCTTAATGCCTATGATGCAGTTCTCAGTCGCTCCATGGCGTGTGTTGAGTAAGTCAAACCTGGACATTGTGAAAAAGATGGTTGAACTGCGGAAAAAGTATACCCCTTACATTCTTCAGCTTGCTGAAACGTCGGCTTCAACAGGCGAGCCAATTGTCAGAAGTATGGAGTACGCATTTCCGGATCAGGGTTTTGCTGATGAAAAGGGGCAATTTATGTTAGGCCGGAAGTATCTGATAGCTCCTGTGCTTGACAAGGGGCTAGAAAAGACAGTTCGTTTGCCAAAGGGCACCTGGCGGGACGATAAAGGCAAAACGTTCAAAGGACCTCGTCTGGTAAAAGCTGTCGTTGAGCTTGACAGGCTGCCTGTATATGAGCTGATAGGTCAGTAAAATGTGTATGGTATGAAACGCTTCATGTTAATCTGATGGAAACTATATGTTATATTTGTTAGCATACATAGTTCCATCAGATTCATGCAGAATAACAAGTTGCCCACTATAAAGGAGATCGCTAAAAGGCTGAACGTATCCGTGTCAACGGTATCACGGGCCTTACATGATCATCCAAGTATAGGGCAGGTAACCACCATGCGTGTACATAAAGTAGCAAAGGAGCTGGGATACGAAGTTAATAAGTCTGCTATCTACTTCAAGGAAAGAAAAACTTACACCATTGGGGTAATTATTCCGAGTTTGGCCGAGCCTTTTTTTTCTTCCGCCTTAAGTGGAGTTGAAGATTTCGCTGGACAGCTCAATTACAACGTGATCATTGGTCAGTCGTTGGATAGTATAGAGCGGGAGAAACGGATTGTTGAAAATATGAAAGATCATAGGGTAGACGGTATACTGGTTTCATTAACCAAGGATACCTCTTCTTATGAGCATTTTGAAAACCTTAAAAAGTACAATATTCCCATTGTGTTTTTTGACCGCGTTCCGCAAAAGAAGGACATACATTTTGTGTCATGTAATCTGCATTCGGGTATGTTACAGGCTATATCTAAGTTTGTCGATATGGGTCACAAAAAAATAGGGCTGATTAATGGCCCGGCGAAAATGGCCGCTACTCTTCAACGACTGGAGATCTATTTTAAATGTCTTAAACAGAATGAGCTTCCGATCGATTATGATATCATTACCTCCACGACCCTAACCAAACATGACAATATCCAGGCCATGAGAAGGCTCATCGACCTGGATGAGACTCCAACTGCAGTAATGGTCTTTAATGATTATGTTTTGCTTGACTGTATTGCAGCAGTTAAAGCCGCAGGTTTGGAGGTGAATAAGGATATCTGCTTTATAAGCTTTGCGAATCTGCCGATATGGGAATACATGGATACTAAGCCGCTTGCTTCCATCGAACAATTCTCCTATAGACAGGCCTCGATGGCAACTGATTTTCTTTTTAAGCTGATAGAAGCGAATAATAGCAGCGAGAGCCTGCAATCAGATTATCTCCAGCAGATCATTGATTCGGAGCTGGTAAGCTATTGATGGGTGTGATTTCAACTTTCGAGAATTATAACTTAGCTATTTGATTGCTTTTTCTATTTATGTGTCCTTTTAACACTTGTAAGTAGCGGTTTTTCGTTTTATAAGCCATAAAACTTCGAAAAAACTGATAGAAAACCATAATTTTCTTGCTATTGGGTGAAGAAACTATTTTTTCGCCTAAGTCTTGCAATTTTAAACAAACGATTGCGTATCCAACACAAACGTTTGCGTAATTAAAACTTCCTCTTACTTCGCGACGATCGATTTTTTTAGTGACTTTTTTAGCAGAACTTTAGGTTATTCCGTCGAACAAATACAAATTACTCGTCTAACCCCACATAACACAGTATGAAAAAAGTTCTACTCCTGTTTTGTTGCCTGATTGCTGTCTCACGAGTATTCTCGCAAGGTCAGTCTGTATCAGGTAAAATCATCTCCAGCTCCGATCAGCAGCCGCTTCCAGGCGCGGCGATCTCTGTCAAAGGATCAAGGGCTGGTGTGTCATCAAATGTTGATGGCACCTTCCTCATTACTTTACCCTCGCAAAAAGCGACTCTTGTGGTTTCCTCTGTTGGCTTTTTGAGTAAAGAGATTGAAGTGAATGCCGGACAAAGGGATCTTGTGATCTTCCTGTCGGATAATGTAACGCAGCTAAATGATGTTGTTGTAGTTGGTTACAGCAGCAAAAAGCAAAGTGAGCTTACAAGTGCAGTCACCGTTGTATCGGCTGAAAAGTTGAAAGACGTTACCGCCAATAACGTTGGTACTATGCTTCAGGGCAAGGTCGCTGGTCTGCAGGTGGTGAACAGTTCGGGTGCACCCGGATCCGGACCTGAGATCAGGTTGCGTGGGGTATCGTCTGTAAATGCCAACCAGAGCCCGCTTTTTGTAGTAGATGGTATAATAGGCGGGAATTACGATCCGAATGATGTAGAGACGATCACTGTATTGAAAGATGCTGCATCTACCGCATTATATGGTTCCCAGGCAAATGCAGGTGTAATTATTGTCACCACAAAGAGTGCTAAAACAGGAAAGACCCGCTTTGAGGCTAAGGCTACGTCTGGTTTCCGTACGGCCGACTTTGGTAAGATGGAGCTAATGAACAGCAATGAACTTTACGACTATCACAAGGAGTTCTACCGCGACTATATCGTGGGAGCTACGGACAATTCGTACAAGATTGATCTTGTAAAGTTTTACGGTGAACGGCCGCTTGAACTGCGTAATCAGGATTACGACTGGGCTAAGGAGTCATTCAAGGCGGCTCCTGTGCAGAACTATTACGTATCTGCCAGCGGCAAGACGGACAAGAACGATTATTATGCGGGCGTTTCTTACTACAATGAGAAGGGAACATTTATGAATACAGGTTTTCAGCGCGTTAACCTTCGTGCTAATTCAACCTACCACTTCTCTAAAAAGCTTGACGTAACGAATAATATCAACCTCAGTGGCTCAACAGGCCGCAGTTATGATTATATGGATATGTATTATTCGTTTCTGAATATGCCATGGGACAATCCGTATGACGCCGATGGCAATCCTGTTTATGTTGATGGTAATTCGACCTTTAAATGGTGGTCGAGGGACAAGATCAATCCGATACATACCGTCGAAAATGCCGATCATACTTACAAGGGCTTCGACCTGAACTACGACTTTATGGTAAACTACCGGATTACCGACTGGTTAACTTTCACCAGTACCAACCGGGTATCTGCAGCATTCAACAAATCGGTTAATTACGTTTCACCACTTGCGGCAGGTACTTATCATGGAGATGGCTATATTGACGAGTTGAATACCTTAAACTACGGAGGTATCTCCAACAATTTATTGAAGTTCAACTTTGAGTTGGGCGACCACTCGCTGAGTGGCCTTGCGGGGCTTATCTTCGAAGGGGGAAAGGCTGAGTATTCAGGCGGATCCGGCAGAGGACTGCCTGAAGGTCTTAAAGTTCTCAACGTAGCATCGAATACGCAGCTGGTTAATGGTTATAATGATCGTAATGAGCTTCGTTCTTTCTTGTCGCAGGTAAACTATACCTACAAAGGGCGCTATATATTATCCGGCTCATTCAGAGTTGATGGTTCATCTGCATTCCCTGAAAGTAAGCAGTACGGTTCTTTCCCCGCAGTTTCAGCTGCATGGTTGGTCAGCAATGAGGAGTTTTTGAAAGACAGCGAAGTCATTGATAATTTTAAGCTAAGAGCAAGTTATGGTGTGACAGGTACTCAGGATATCGGTGCATCAAGATATTTGGGTTTATTCTCGTTGACAACCCAATACAATGCATTGGTTGGCGCGGTTCCTTACCAGTTGGCGAACCCTATGTTAACCTGGGAAAGTAAGCATCAGACAAACTTCGGCTTTGACCTGAGCCTGTTTAAACGTATAAGTTTGACTGCTGACGTTTACCGCAATGATACAAAGAACCTGCTTCTTGAGGTATCACAGCCTTTATCAGTAGGATTCGAAACCCGTTGGGAGAATGCAGGGAACGTGGTCAATAAAGGTATTGAGCTCGGGTTAACGACAACTAACATCACAAACAAAGATTTTGAGTGGGTGACCGACTTCAATATCAATTTCAATAATAATAAGATATACGGACTCCCTGCCGATGTTGTTAAGACGGGATCCTGGAGCATATCACAGATTTACCGTAATGGCGGTAACCTCTATGAATTTTACATGCCGAAATGGGCTGGTATTGACAGTGAGACAGGATCACCGCTTTGGGAGAAGCTTATATACAACGAAGCCGGAGAGGCTGTAGCAAGCGAAACGACAGCGAACTATGCTGACGCTACTATACAAGAGTCAGGCTCAGCATTGCCAAAGTTCCAGGGTGGTTTCAATAACAGCTTCCGTTATAAGAATTTCGGACTGCGTGTTAATACTTACTTCAATTATGGGAATAAGGTATTTAGCAATAATCTGCGCTTCATGATGAACGATGGTCATGAGCCGTACTACAATCAAATCAAGTTGCCGAGTGATGCAAAAGTATGGAGCGGTCCGGGTGACACTGCGGCAACTGAACCCAGTCCTCAAAACTCAGCAAATTCAACTGAGACATCAACCCGATACCTGAGAAATGGAAGCTATTTCACTATCCGTAACATTGCCTTTAACTACACATTGCCATCATCGTTTGCTCAGAAGCTGAACTTAGAGAACATCACGATAGGAGTAACGGCTGATAACGTAGCGACCTTCTCTAACTTCCTTGGTCAGGACCCTCAAACGACTATCACACCGGGCAGCAACGTAACTCCTGGAGTGTCAGACTTTAAGTATCCGAACAACAGGCAGTATTTATTCACTATAAACTGCAACTTTTAGAAATATACACTGACGTAACGGTAAAATATTCGACATGAAAACTAAGATAACCGCCATACTAATTCTGTTGCTGACCATCACAAGCAGTTGCGAGGATCTATCCGTTCTACCAACAGACGCTACCAGCACAGAGACGCTGGTTACGACAACAGCTGGACTGACCAATGCGCTAAACGGTGCCTACGCGCTATTCAAAGATCATATCACCTTTAACGGTACTATTGATCAGAATAACATGTACCTGCGGCAGTTCTACCACTTGTCTGATTTCGCCAGTGATGACATTGTAAACGGGCAGGTAACTACCGATCCGCTGTATTATAGCTTCACTTTGGGTCATTCGCCATCGCAAGGAAATACCCGTTATTTCTGGTATGTGTCCTACAAGATCATCTCAGGCGTAAATACGGTGATCGACGCTGTTGAAAAATCACCTGATCAGGATGCTGGAAATCAGCAGTTGCTTGGCGAGTGTTACTTTTTGCGGGCATTCTGTCACTTCAACCTGGTGCGCCTTTTTGGTCAGCCATATAGTGTTGCTCCGGAATCGCCTGGCATCATTTTGCGTACCTCACTGAATGACGAATCGATCAAAGGACGCTCAACTGTAGCCGAAGTTTACAACTCTGTTATTGCCGATGCCGAGAAAGCCGCCACCTTGATGACACAGTCGAGAGGAGTACAATACGCTTCAAAGGAAGCCGCATGGGCGCTGCTGTCCCGCGTAAACCTGTACAAGGAAGATAATCAGAAAGCTATCGACTACGCGAACCAGGTAATTAATTCCGGTCGCTTTTCTCTGGAAACAACTGCGAGCTATCCGGGTCTTTTCTCTAAGGCAACCACCAGTAACGAAACCATTTTCTGTATAGCTTTCACTGCTGCTGATGACTATGGCAAATTCGGCTCTATCGCATCGATGATTTACTCAGATGGTAACTCAGGCTGGGGTGAGGAGTATGCCTCATCATCATTGCGTAGTGTGATGTCAAAACATCCTGAAGATGTTCGTTGGTCATACATCATACCCTGGAAGGATGCGAATGGAACTGTTCAGAAAAAGAATGGTATAGAAATGTATTATATCAGTAAGTTTTCTTTCCAGGATGGTTCGCCCAACCTTAGTTCACCTATCATGTTCAGGCTTGCAGAAATGTATTTAAACAAGGCGGAAGCCGAGGCAAAGCTTAACCAGACAGCCGCAGCACTGGCAGACCTGGATGCGATCCGTAAGAACAGGGGACTTGAAGGGTCATTGTATAACGGTGTACTGCCCGCAGGTTATACCGCTCTTGATGCTGTTCTGGAGGAAAGACGTATTGAAATGGCATTTGAAGGCCACCGTACTTACGATGTCTTCAGAAATAAAAGATCGCTCGATAAAACCTACTGGGGGTATCACCTGGCAGGTTTGAAAGAAACTGATATCAATTTGAGCCGGGTGCCGTCAGGTTATCAGAACATGACAGTGCCTTACACCAGTCCGCGTATTATTTACTATATACCAGTTGATGAAGTGTTAAGCAATCCGCAGGTAGTTCAAAATCCCTAAAGGCAAACATCACATTTATACTTATTACGATGAAAAAGAGTAAAACATATATATGCCTGCTGGCTCTGCTGGTTATCAGTTCTCTGTTCAGCGCATGTGAAAAGGACGAAAGCGAAATCAAGACAGATCTTTACTATGATGTAGCGGTTGAAGGCAATGAGGTTACCTTCACTGTTAAAACTGAAGGTGTAAGTGGCTACCGCTGGGATTTCGGAGACGGCGAAAGTTCAACCGACGCAAATCCTACGCATACTTATCCGGGCAAAGGGAAGTACGTGCCCACATTGTACGCTATGGTTGACGGCAAGGCAACGGAGGCATCAACGGTGTTGCGAATAGCTAAAACCACTCCGGTAAAAATCAATGACAGTTCACTGGACGATTGGGCGGCTGTAACCAATACGATTTCGCTGGGTGCGAAGAAAGGTGTCTTCAATGAGGTGAAGTTAGATTACGACGGTAACTATGTTTACGTGTATATTGATATGGTAGGCAAAAAGGCCAACGGCGATATCTTCGATTTCTATATTGATTCAGATAATAACGCATCTACGGGCCTTTTGACAGGTACTTTTACCGAAGGTGGTTATGATATATTGCTGGAGGGACAGCTACTTACTGCTGGCGTTGACATTTTCTACCATAACAGCGCAAATCAAAACGATTTCAGTTTTGCGCCGCAGAGTATAGCGGAAGCTTACCAGGTAGGTACTGTAGTCGAGACAGGTGCAAACGTTAAGTTTGAAATGCGCATTGCACGAGGAAAGCTTAAAGGTTTAACAGGTTCAGGTATGCGGATTGCTATTCAGGCCATTAAGAGCGACTGGTCGGCGACATTAGGTAGCGCACCGGACGATGGCACCGCAAGCGTTCTACTGGACATGAGCGAGTAAGCATGATAGATACCATTAAGCAAATCAACGGAGGGCGTGTTCTTTCTCTAGATGTGATGCGGGGCGTGATTATGCTGCTTTTATGTGCCGAAAGCTGTATGTTGTATGTCGCCTTAAGTAAGCTTCAGCCGGTTCAGCCATTTGCGGCGATAGTAGACCAGTTCTTTCATCATCCATGGCATGGCCTGCGGTTCTGGGATCTGGTGCAACCGGCCTTCATGTTTATGGCTGGAGCTGCTATGTATATATCTTATAGCCGCAAGCTTGAAAAAGGCATAAGTTGGGGAATGAACCTGCAGCACGTTCTATGGCGTAGCATGAAGCTTTTTATTTGTGGCGTCGCATTGCATTGCGTATATCAGGGTGAAATAGTCTGGGAGCTTTGGAACGTGCTTACGCAGTTAGCATTCACTACTATAGTAGCATATCTGATCATCCAGGCGCCGTTTGTCTGGCAACTGGTATTCTCTCTGGGCTTGCTTTTGGGCATCGAGATCCTCTATCGCACTATTTTAGTACCTGGTTTCGATCAGCCCTTCGTCGAGTCGCATAACTTTGGTGCCTACGTTGATACTTTGCTCATGGGTAAGATAAACAGCGATGGCTGGGTAGCGATTAATGCTATTCCAACCGCCGCTCATACGATCTGGGGTGTCTTGACAGGCAGGCTTCTGGTATCCCCGCGTACCGCGGGATTTAAGATCAGAATGCTGCTGATCTCAGGAGCGCTGGCTTTGATCCTGGGATTTGCGCTGGATCTTGCAAACATTACACCCATCATCAAACGCATCAGCACATCGTCATTTGTACTGGCTTCAGGGGGATGGGTTATCCTCATACTGGCGTTCATATATTGGCTTGTTGATGTAAAGCGAAATGTTAAATATGCCTGGGTATTTTCTGTGATGGGTATGAATGCGATATTCATTTACCTCTTTTTCGAAACGGTGGGTATGCAATGGGTGAATGGAGCGGTGCATATATTTACCGGAGGTTTATTGCAAACCCTCTTTGAGATCCCGAAAATAATTGCTGCCCTGGTATCAGCCCTGGCTGCCTTAGCTCTTGAGTGGGGACTTTGCTACTGGCTGTATAAACAAAAGATATTCTTCAAATTATAAACAATTTATCATGAAAGTTCCCTTAAGTAGCTTCTGCCTGGGTGCGTGCTTTGTTGCCCTGTCGCTTACAGTGTCATGCAAGGACACCGATCCGAAATTGGTAAAGGTGGAGAAGTTGAGTGTTTCTTACACGGAAAGTACTGCAGATTTTCCTAATCCTGAGAGGGGTTTTTATCGTTATTCGGAGACGTATGCCAGCAATTTTTCGCCATTGAATGCCGATGAGCTGAAAGGCTACCGCACGCTGCAAACAGTGGGAGGAGCGGGGTATCAGGTATTGAGTACACTCGTTTTCAGGTACTATATACTCGACAATGTTACTGCGGGCCCTATACAGGATTCGTTCCTTGCTAACATGGAAAAAGATATGGTTGCAGCTCGTGCAGGAGGAGTAAAGCTCATTCCCCGGTTTGTTTACACGGTAAAGCAAAATAGTGGCGATTGTCCGGAAGGTTTCATTTGTCCGCCCTATGGTGATGCGGCGAAAGCCGTTGTCCTTAATCATATTTCGCAGCTTAAACCGGTCTTACAGGCAAATGCCGATGTCATTGCGTGCGTACAGCTGGGTTTTATAGGCACATGGGGAGAGCAATACTACAGCGATTTTTTTGGTGACGCGTCTACTAATGGCGGACAGGGGAATAAACTACTCGACCAGAACTGGCTGGACCGGGCTGAGGTGTTGCGCGCTATGCTGGACGCTGTACCTGCTGACCGGATGGTGCAAGTGCGTTATCCACAGATCAAGCAGCGCTACCTGTACGGCGTTAGCGCCCCTATTAGCTCTGCTCCTTTAACGGATGCTGAAGGGTTTACGGCTGCCGACAATGCACGCATCGGTTTTCATAATGATTGTTTTTTGGCCAGTTCCAATGATCTGGGCACCTATGAAGATTATGGCAATAGCTCATCACCCCGGACTTCAGATGGTTCGGTGATCAATGCTTTGCGCAGCTATATGGAGAGTGACAGTAAATATGTTGCTGTAGGAGGTGAAACTTGTTCAGATGCATATAGCCCGGCAAATGATTGTGAGCCGGCTGGTAAGGCCCAGGCAGAGTTCGCAGCTATGCATTACAGTTACATCAATGCGCATTACAATATTAGCGTGAACGATGACTGGGAAACAGGTGGCTGCATGGACAATATCAAAAGAAACCTCGGTTACCGCTTTGTTTTGGTAAACGGTTCGTTCCCTGATAATGTGGTGCGCGGTACCTCGATGAGTATCGTGCTCAATGTTAAAAATGCCGGATATGCATCGCCCTTCAATAAACGTGTGGCAAAGCTTCTGTTACGTAATAAGCAAACCAACGAGGTGCAGTCTTTTGATCTGGCGACGGATGTACGTAAGTGGTTTTCGGGTACGCATAAGATAGAAGAGAGTGTCAAGATCCCGGCTAGTATGGTTGCCGGGGATTATGAAATGCTGCTCAACTTTCCGGACATATATACAAGTCTGGAAGGAAAACCGGAATACAGTATCCGCCTTGCCAATGATGATGTTTGGGAAGAAACGACCGGATATAACAGGCTAAACCATACGATAAAGGTTAATTAAAATTCATTTTATTTCTAACAGCTAATTGATATATAGTGCAAAGTGTAAAGAACATATCAGAGATCGCAGGGCATTTTAATTGCAATGTTGATACTGCTTCTCTGAAGAAATTTGGGTCAGGGCATATCAATGATACTTACTTTTTGAAGAACAGGGATGTGGGAGGTTTTGATTACTTGTTGCAACGGATCAACCATCATATTTTTACCGATGTCGCCAAACTGACCGAGAACATGTGCATGGTGATCAACCACCTAAAGGGCAAAGTTGCCTTAAGAGATTCTGGTTGTCCGGACAAAGAGGTGATGACGTTGATTCAGGGAAGAGACGGAAAGTATTTTTACCAGGATAGCTACGGCAAGTATTGGCGGATGTGCTTTTTCCTTAGCAATACAAAAACTTACGACGTTGTGGAAACAGAAAAGCAGGCTTTTGAAGGTGGTAAAGCTTTCGGAAGGTTCCAGAGTATATTATCCGATATGCATGCAGAAACGTTATATGAGGTCATTCCGGCTTTTCATAATATTGAAAGCCGTTTAAATGCTCTGGATCAGGCTATACAAAGTGATCCCTATGACAGAGCGGCGGCGGTGAAGCCTCAGCTTGCTTTTATTCATGCTTATGCTGAAGAAATGAGCTACTTCCAACAGCCAGCTCAGCAGGCGGAATTACCGAAACGTGTCACCCATAATGATACTAAGTTTAATAATGTACTGCTCAACGAAAACGATGAGGCGCAATGTGTTATTGATCTTGACACGGTGATGTGCGGATATGTGGCTTATGATTTTGGGGACGCCATTCGCACGATAATCAATACCAGGGCTGAAGATGAGGAGAATCTGGATAAAATCCAGCTAAATGTACTTCTGTTTGAGGCTTATACTAAAGGATACATGCTTGAGGCGGGGGGCTTTTTAGTCGATGCTGAGACCAGATCGCTGATTATGGGTGTTCTGCTGCTGCCCTACATGCAGGCTGTACGGTTTTTAACCGACCACATAAACGGTGATACTTACTTTAAGATCAAATTTCCGGATCATAATCTGCAAAGGGCAAAGGCGCAACTGAAACTTTTTGAAATGCTCTATGCCCGGAAGGCTGATCTAAATGGGATCATTGCCGGAAATATCGAGAGTTACAGGTCAACTATTTAATGTGAATATCAATTTAATATATACTTGAAAATATGGATCGCAGAGATTTTGTTAAGAATGCCGCTGTAGGACTAGCAGGGCTAACAATTTTGCCATCGGGAATGCTATTTGGTAAGGATAAGGACAAAGTTCGTTTGGGCTATATCGGTGTTGGCCTCCGCGGACGAAATCACATCACCGCAGGCTTGCTTCGCTCCGATGTTGAGATTGTTGCTATATGCGATACGCAGGAGAGTTCGCTGAAACTCTGCCGCGAGCAGTTTGTAAAGGCAAAGAAGAAGTTACCAACTGAGTATACAGGAGGCGTCGATGCCTATAAAAAGTTACTCGCCCGCAAGGATGTTGATGGTGTAATTATTTCGACACCATGGGAGTTCCATAGAGATCAGTCAATAGACGCTATGCGCGCTGGTAAATATGTAGGCTGTGAAGTTGTTGCCGGTATCACCACGCAGGATCACTGGGATATTTTGAAAGTTTACCAAGAGACTAAAGTGCCTTACATGACGCTGGAGAACGTATGTTACAGACGGGATGTGATGGCGGCTTTGAATATGGTGCGCCAGAATGTGTTTGGCGAGTTGGTACACCTGGAAGGGGGCTATCAACACGACCTGCGGCCGGTACTTTTCAATGATGGTAAGCAATTCTACGGTGGAGGTGTGGAATTTGGTCCGCAGACCGTAGGCGAGGCTCAATGGCGTACGCAATATAACATTGAACGAAACGGTGATATATATCCTACTCACGGTGCTGGTCCGATCATGAATTATATCGACATCAACCGGGGCAACCGGTTTACTAATCTGGTGTCATTTGCATCGAAGTCACCTGGTTTGAATGCTTACATTAAAAAGATTGCTCCCGGTCATAAGAACGCAGATATCAAATTTAAAAACGGAGATATCATTACGACTACACTCAACTGTGCGAACGGGGAAACGGTACTTCTATCGCACGATACTCATTTACCAAGGCCATATTCATTGGGTTTCCGGGTTCAAGGTACAGACGGGATATGGATGGACGTCAACAACAGCGTTTATATTGAGGGGAAATCTAAGAAGTACGATGAGTGGGACAAGGCCAGCGAGTGGTTCGAGAAATATGATCACCCTTTGTGGAAGAAATATGAACACTTAGCTGAAGGTGCCGGACATGGTGGAATGGACTGGTTTGTCTTCAATGGGTTCGTCGAAGCAGTAAAGCAGAAAAAGCAAACGCCAATCGATATTTATGATTCTTTGACGATGAGTGTGATTACTCCTTTGTCTGAAAAGTCTATAGCTGACGGTAATATGCCACAGGAATTTCCGGACTTTACCAAAGGGACATGGAAGGAGCGTAAGAATACGTTTGCGCTGGACGACAGCGGGCTTTAACGACACTACATTTTTGCTATCGCCAGCCGGTCGTGATTATTCATGTACCGGCTTTTTTTATGACGCCTAAAATTCTTCTTTACGGTCACCGTAACATTTGTCGCCAATTTTCATCTTATAGACAACTTATTCTCAAGGTCTTTTTAGCTCACCATTTAAAATCATATAAGATGAAAAAGTTTATCGTTCTTCTTTTAGCCGTTGGCCTGGCTGTTTCAGTGAAGGCTCAATTTAACGCGGACAAGGATCCGCTGATCACTAAATCGTTAAGTAATCAGTCTATCAGGAAAGTGATTGCGCGTACATCGGGTGGCAGTATTGTAGTGGCGGGAGTTAGTGAGGGAGAGGCAAGACTTGAGGTGTATGTAAGGCCATCAGGGATGAATTTGGGTAATATGTCCAAATCTGAACTTCAGGATAAGCTGGCGAAAGATTATGACCTGATTATATCGACAGCGAACAATCAGCTTGAGGTAACGGCGAAATCTAAGAGCAGCATCAACTGGAAGCGCCAGTTAAGTATTTCATACAAGATATATGTTCCTCGGAATGTTAGCAGTGACTTATCGACAAGCGGAGGAAGTATCAAGCTTTCGAACTTAAACGGCAACCAGCGTTTCAGGACCAGCGGCGGAAGTTTGCAAATTGCAGATATCCGGGGAAATATTGAGGGTAAGACGTCGGGAGGAAGTATAAATGCTGATAGATGTACCGGAGGTGAGATTTCGCTAGCTACATCGGGAGGATCTTTGAAGCTCAATAATCTTAAAGGCATTATTCAGGCGAATACTAGTGGCGGGAGTATCAGGGGAAGTAATATTTCAGGTGAATTAAAGACACATACTTCAGGTGGAAGTGTAAATCTGGATGGTTTATCCTGCAGTCTGGAAACGTCAACCAGTGGTGGTAGCATGAATATTTCAGTGATTGATCCTGGTAAGTACGTGTCTGTAAATACTTCAGGTGGAAGTGTGACTATGAGTATACCAGGAAGTAAGGGTATGAATTTAAAGGTCAGCGGACAATCTGTTCGGGTGAACCCATTGAAGAACTTTAACGGTACTACTGATAAACGCAGCATAAGCGGAACTGTAAACGGGGGAGGAATTCCGGTAAATGTGAGTGGCAGTGGTAATGTGAACCTGTCGTTGATTTAGGTTATATTTAGCTTAATTTCTTGTAGCTTTATCTGCTCAAGATTTTTTAATGCAGACCTTAAAAGACGTTCATCATCAATTTGCTGTTTATTTTCAAAACCAGTTTTTGCAGCCTTATATCTATCTGGTTTCCAAAAAGCTGAGTGAAGGGCATATCTGTCTGAAGTTGGAAACCCTGCAAAAGGAAAAGGCGGAACTTTACGAGAATTGGCAGGAATATCTGGATGATACAGAGCGGCTTGGGAAGGAAGACATTGTTACTACAGATCCGGACGGATATCAACCGTTTGTGTTGTATAACAGGCGCCTGTACCTGCATCGTTATTTTCAATACGAGAGCCGGATACTACAGCGTACGCTTGCATTTATCTCACATGAGGAAGGCTTCAGAGCTGAAAGGATCCAGGCGCTGGAACAGCAACAGGAATTCGTTCGTGACCTGTTCAGAGAACCGGGGTTGAGCGAAGGCCGACCCAACTGGCAACTGGCGGCGGCTGTGAGTGCGGTATTACAAAACTTTACCATTATTACTGGAGGGCCTGGGACTGGCAAGACCACGACGGTGGCCAAGGTTCTGGCTCTCCTTCATTCCCTAAACAAATCTTTGCGAGTGGCTCTTGCTGCCCCGACCGGTAAGGCGGCGGCACGGATGGCCGAATCGCTTAAGAATGCTAAACTTCGTGGCTCGAGGGATCTTGGTGCATTCTTTCAAGTACTAGAGCCTTCTACGATCCACCGCCTGCTGGGTTTTATCCCGGATTCTCCATTCTTCAAACACAATCGTGATAACCTATTGAACTTTGATGTGATTATTGTGGATGAGTCATCCATGATCGACGTTGCGCTGTTTGCGAAGTTGCTGGATGCTGTCGGGCCTGACACCCGCCTGATCCTGTTGGGTGACAAGGATCAGCTCTCTTCTGTAGAGGCGGGCAGCTTGTTCGGGGATCTGTGTCTGGCTCAGGATCAGCTGAATGTATTTGAGCCGGAGCGGGTGGAGCTTATCAATTCTTTTGCGGATGAGCTGGCGAGAATTCCTCTCTCTGGATCGGAGCAAATGCGACATCCGCTGGCTCAGCATGTGATCGAGTTAAAGTTCAGCAGGCGTTTTAAGGATGACGAGGGTATTGGTAAATTCAGTAAAGCAATTATCAAAAATGATGTATCTGTTGTCAGAGACTTCGTCCATCAGGAAAGAGATGAGCATGTTGCTGTCGATACTCAGTATTCGGATGTCCTTTTTTCGGAATTCATCCGGGCTTATGAACGATATATCCAGGAACAAGATATCTCACTTGCTTTGAAGTATCTGAATGACTTGCGTGTGCTTTGCGCCATGAGGGAAGGACCGCATGGTCTGTATGCAATAAACATGAAGATTGAAAAATATCTGGAGGGGCTGGAACTTATTAAAGTCGACAGGGAGTTCTATCATCACCGTCCAATCATCGTAACGAGTAATAACTATAATCTGGGATTATTTAACGGGGACATTGGTTTGATCCGACCAGACGATAAAGGCGTTCTTTACGCCTGGTTTGAAAATAAGGATGGTGAAGTCAGGGCTTACAGTCCGGGTTTCATTACCAATTGTGAGACGGTATTTGCCATGACCATCCATAAGAGTCAGGGTTCTGAATTTACGAAGGTTCTTGTTGTGCTTCCTGATGATAGCAACAGCAGTCTATTAACTCGGGAACTACTTTATACGGGTATTACCCGGGCGCGGGATTTTGTGCTGCTTCAAGGATCAGAGGATGTAATTGTGCGGGCATGTGACCGTTTTGTGGAGCGTGCATCGGGAATTGTTGAACGGTTAAGCCAGATTGAGGCATAATATGGGATTGTTTTTAAAGGTTTCTAATTCTTTAACGAAGCTGGCTGAGAGCCTTTGTGTTGAATTGCAACAACAGCAGTTAGGTGTATTTCAACCCTATGTTATTGTAACGCAGACGGACGGGATGAATAACTGGCTGAAGCTGTCCTTTGCTGAAAATATGGGGATTGCGGCGAACTACCAGTTCTACAAACCGAGTGATCTGATTAACCAGATCTACTATATTCTTGGGGGGAAAGGTTCAGGTACTACGCTCTCGGCAGAAAATACCTCCTGGCTTTTGTACCACTTGCTGGATGATGTGGATTTTGTGAAGCGATATCCGGAGGTATCTGACTACTACAAGCATAGCGGCGCGGATAGTGATCTGAAGCGGATGGGTTTGGCAGACAAGCTGGCGGATCTTTTCGATCAGTACCAGATCTATCGTCCGGAAATGATCATGAAATGGAATGAGTCGAGTGTGGAAGCAGGCGCGGCCGACTGGCAGCAGTATCTGTGGATGAAAGCGCGGGTGCTTTCTGCTATGCAGTTGCCGGATAAAACATTGGTTGGAGCCTACATTCTTAAAACATTGCGTCAGGGTGAGAATATTGACCTCCTTCGTGCGTACATGCCGGCCATCCATGTGTTTGGCTTATCGATCACTACTGGTTATCACCTGACGCTATTCTATGAAATTGCACGTCACGTTGATTTTTCATTCCATATACTCAATCCCGCTCCTGCGGTCTACTGGTTTGAAGATAAGAGCGAAAAGCAGCTGGCCTGGATGAAGAAGAAAGGCTTTGCTGAGCCTGATGAAAAGACGATAGGGAACCCGTTGCTGACCAGCTGGGGCAGGGTCATTCAGAATACCTTCCATTTGTTTTTCCAGAATGATGAGATGCTGAATGTTTACGATGAAGCGGAATTTGAGGAGCCTCTTCCGGATACGCTTCTGAGTAAGATACAGCACGATATTTTTTATAATCTGGTTGGGGATGAGCGTAACGAGATCTATCCGGAGGATCTTAGCGATGGTTCAGTTACCATCAGCTCCTGTTTCACTCCGGCCAGGGAGGTGGAGGCCTTGTACAATTACCTGGTGCATCTGATCGACAAACGGCAGGAAGAACTGTCTCCGAGGGATATTGTGGTGATGGTAAGTGATATTGATGCCTATGCTCCCTATATCAAAGCGGTGTTCAGTAATGTTCCATATAAGTTTCAGTACACCATAGCAGATGAGAACTTCACCAACACGGATACGATCAGTAACGCATTGCATTCTTTGTTCTCGATCAGTGAGGATAATTTTGGTGCGGAGGAGGTGCTTCAGCTGCTGGACTCGAGCTATATCAGGAAGCGGTTTGGGATAACGGATCTGCAGCTGATCCGTTCTGCGGTGGGCAGGGCAAATATCCGTTTCGGTATGGAAGGAGATGTTGCCGATGATACGATCTATGTAAGCTGGAAGTATGGCGTCCAGCGCCTGATGTACGGGATTTGCATGCTTGGGAGTGAGGAGTACGGTGGGGGGGAAGATGGTTTCTATCCTTTAGATAGCATAGAGGGCTCGGCCTCTTACGAAATAATCCGTTTTTGCCACTTTATAGAGGTGCTGATGGATTCTGTCGGGCAGCGGAAGCAGGCGAGAACCATTGCCGAGTGGGTGCAGTATACGCAGGGCGTTTTGGAAAACCTGGTTTGGGATCCGGAAGAGGGTACTGAGGAGGACTTTGAACTGCTGCTTGCTGAGCTGAATAAATATAATCTGCTGACTCCAATGGTGGATGAAGTGATCAGATATGATATTTTTAGCTATAAGTTCCTGCAGACGATCTCGGGTTCTACTCGTGCGGGAGCGTTTGTTCAGGGCGGCATTACGTTTTGTTCATTGATCCCGATGCGGAGTATCCCTTTCAAGGTCGTTGCTCTGCTGGGACTGGATTTCGATAAGTTTCCCCGAAAGGAGAACCCGGTAAGCTTCAATTTACTGGAGAAGGATAGAAAAAGAGGTGATCGTAATGTGAAGGAGAACGACAAGCATCTGTTCCTTGAAACGATCTTGTCGGCGCATAAATATTTCTATATCAGTTATATCGGACAGAGTGCGAGAGATAATACCGCGCTTCCGCCTTCGGCGTTAATTGACGAGTTGATCGACTATATCGAGTCGGGGACAGTTGAAAAGGGCTCTGTGAAGGAAAGCCTGATCACCCATCATCCGCTTCATGGTTTTAGTCAGAAGTATCAGAGCGGTGACGGTCGATTGTTCAACTACATTTCGCAGGCTGGTTCGGCAGTGTCTCTAACAGGTCAGGATAAGCAGCATGCCGTATCGGAGATATCTGAGATATCTCTTCGTTCTTTCGTTTCGTTCTTTAAGAATCCCATCAAAGGGTATTACAATGATGTGCTGGGTATCTACTATCATGTGGATAAGGTGCTGATGGATGAGACGGAGCTGTTTGAGCTGGATAAGCTGCAGCAGTGGCAACTGAAGCAAGACCTGCTTCGTGCGGATGATGCGAATGTTGCCGATTTAAGAAAGAAGCTGGTGAAGACTGGCGGACTGCCTTTGAAAAGCATGGCGGAGATTAGTTTGAGCCAGCTGGAGAAGGAGGTTTTGCCTGTAAGGTTCTTGTTCAAGGAATGTATAGGGGATGCGTGCTTAAGAAGTGTATCGTTGGAGTTGTCTGTGGATAATGTGCTTTTGAAGGGAAGTCTCCAGCAGGTATATGGCGATATGCTGGTTTATGTTTCCTGGTCCAAGCATGAAATGAAGTATCTGATCGATGCTTACATCCAGTATCTTTTTGCCAGGGCTGCCGGCGAAGATCTTTCGCTGTTCTTCGTATCTGCGGTGAAAGATCAGGTCTATGAAGGAGCATCGATCAGTCAGGCAGACGCTATGGAAAGGCTGTCTGAGTTGGTGAGTCTATACAAGGTAGGTCATTCGAAGATTCTCGCCTTCTATCCCGATTTTAATATTGACCCGGCGGAGTTTATTCAACTACCGCGCGAAAAGTTTAATACAGTGGTAAAGAAGAAGTTTGCGGATGTCATGTTCCCGTGTTCTGATACGTATGCTTTGAAGGAATTCGGAAAAGGTTTTTTCTCCAGCGAGGATGTGTTTAACGCGTTTATGCAGAATACGGAAAGGATTCTGATTCCTTTAACCCGGGTATTTCCAACTTATTTTTAACGATGGCAGCAACTCATAAGTTTGAAGATTTTAATGCGAGTAAAGTTCCTCTGCAAGGCAGTAATCTGATCGAAGCAAGTGCGGGTACAGGCAAGACCTACTCAATTGCCATTCTGATGCTCCGGCTGATCCTGGAGAAGCAGCTTCTGGTGAAAGAGGTATTGATGGTGACGTTTACGAAGGCTGCTGTGGCTGAGTTGGAGGAGCGGATCCGCTTGTTCGTCCGGACCGCTTACAAGTATGTGCAGGGGGATGAGATTGGCGACGACACCATCATGCAGTTGGTTGACCAGGCGGTGGAAGATCTCGGAGTGGAGCATGTTGAAAATCTGCTTCGCGATGCTGTGCTCTTTTTGGACGAGACATCTGTGCTGACAATCCACAGTTTTTGCCAGCAGACACTTACTCAGTTTGCTTTTGAAACGAAACAGCTTTTCGGGGCGGAAACGCTTCAGGATACCAGTGCCGTTTTGCAGGATGAGGTCAATAAGTTCTGGAGGAAGGAGGTAACGACTTTGCCGGCGGAACTTTTGGAGTACCTGATAGGTGCGGGGCTGAGTCGTGCCAGCATCTTGAACGTAGTAAGGGAACACCTGGGAGGAAAGCATTACATGTCCTTCAGAGAGGATGAAGAATATTCTTTTTGTGAGGACGATCATCAGGTGATACTTCAGATGCTTAGGCGGTTGAAGGCGACTGAAGATGATCTCCGGCGATGTTTAGTTGAACATCTGGACGAGCGTGCAGAGGAGATCCAGCAGCTGGCTATGGGAAATTCCTATGCTAAAAAGAATTTACAGGCTCACTTCGGCGATTCGGAAGCCTTGCTGAGTGCTATCATAAGTAAGAAGTCGACAGCCTATATTCAGAAGCTCTTTCCGGACTTGCTCGAAAGGCATGACGAATGCGATAACGCTGCTGAGAAATGGAACGGGGAGGTTTATAAAGTCATCAGTCGGTTCAACTGCATGGCAATCGGACAGATTTCCAGCGGTATCAGGGAGTATAAGATGCAGAGCAATCAGATGTCTTTTGATGACATGATCGTCAACTTGCATGAGGCCCTGGTAGTCAGAGATCAGGGTCAACTGGTGAAAGGCTTAAGGGAGAAGTACAAGGCCGTGTTTATTGACGAGTTCCAGGATACGGACGATCTGCAATACGCGATTTTCCAGAAGGTTTTCAGTGAGGATACTATTCTTTTCTATATCGGTGACCCTAAGCAGTCGATATATGCCTGGCGTAAGGCGGATATTGAAACGTATTTCAAGGCTTTTCATCAGGTAGAACATCGTTATTCGATGAATACAAACTATCGTTCTTCTGCTGGGTTCATCGCCTCAATGAACTTGTTCTTTCAACCTGTTGAGGGCTTTGATACTTTCTTCTTCCAGGGCGCAGCAGATAGGATCGACTATATTCGGGTAGAGTCTCCTGTTAACAATACGAAAGGCGAACTGCTCAGGAATGGTGTGAGTGATGTGCCGATGAGTATTATAGAGAAGCCGAACAAGGACGCGATTTCGGATGGGGTCGCTGCGCAGGTGATGGCCTTACTCGATGGTGAAAGTTATTCTATTCTAAAGAATGGTAAGGAGCGGCCGGTAAGACCATCGGATATTGGTATTCTGGTTCGTAAAAACTCGGAAGGCCAGGCAATTAAGCGGATCCTTTCCAAGTACAACATTCCTGCGGTTACCATCGGTGATACGAAGGTGCTGCAAACGGAAGAGGCGGTAGAGCTGCTTTATATACTCGATGCGATGCTGAATATCTCGCTGTCGACCATTAACCGTGCCTTGCTTTCGCCACTAACGGGATTGTCAATAGAGGATCTTCTGCTTTTAAACGAGGAGCAGGCGACGGAACGGTTCGGGCTGTATAAGTCGACCTGGGAAAAGGATGGGATCTACAATGCCTTAATGGACTTCATCGCAGATTTTAACGTTCAGCAGAACTTGCTTAAGGGGCGGGTTGAAAATGGTGAGCGTATCATCACGAACCTCTATCAGCTGGTTGAGTTGTTTCATAAGGTGCAGTCGTCGAAAATGCTAAATCCGCAAGAACTCCTGAGCTGGCTGAAGCGTGGCATTGACGGGATGGAGACAGAAGGTGATGAGTACCTGCAACGCGTGGAGAGCGACGAAGAGGCGGTGAAGATTGTGACCATCCATAAGAGCAAGGGACTGGAGTATAATATCGTACTGGCTCCTTATCTGGATTTCACATTCTTTGATAAGCGGGAGATATTCAGTTTTAAGCATCCGGAAATGAGGAAGTATGTGTCGGCAGTAAAAAGGGAACTGAACGATACAGATATGGTGCTGATCAGCGCACAGGAGGAGCAGGAAAATCGCCGGTTGCTTTACGTCACCATTACACGGGGGGTGTATAAATGTTTCGTTTATAAAAACACACGTACGAAAAATTCGACGTTGGAGACGTTTACTCAGGTTCTTAAGAATGCGGACGAGTCGCTGATTTCCTTTGAAGAAGGATTGGAAATTCCAAAGGGTTACTCATTTAGAAAAGGTGCACAGGTGTGGAAGCCTTTCGTTCAGGACGGTGCGGTTGATTTCAAGCTTGTGCAGCAAAACTGGACGAGAATGAGTTATAGCAGGTTAAATGTTCAGCATGAGCACTCAACCAGGTATGTGTATAAAAAGCATACGGATAGCTATGACGAGTTTATTTTCAATCAGTTGCAGAGAGGTGCCAATACCGGGAACATGCTGCACTTCTTATTTGAGACCATCAATTTTACGGATCCTGAAAGATGGAACGATAAGATTGAAGCAGCGATAAAACGCTTTGCTCCGAGGTATCATGAAGAACTTCCGCTTATGTTGCATACGCTGCTGACCAATGCGATGAATGCGGTCATTTCGTTTGATACTGGCCCTTTTTCTTTATCAGGTGTGAATTATACGAAGAGAATCCATGAGCTGGAGTTCGACTTCACGGTGCCGTCCTTTAATCCTTACCATTTGAGATCTTTGTCTGCTGAAGGCGTATTAATAGATGTCCATGCTCCGGGTTCTCTGGAAGGATTGATGAATGGAAAGATTGACTTATTTTTTGAGCATGACGGAAAATATTATGTGCTCGACTGGAAATCTAATTATTTGGGAGATACATTAGAGGATTATAGTTACGGTCAAATTGCTTTGACGATGAACGAGAACAATTATCACCTTCAGTATCTCCTGTACACACTTGCGGTTAAAAAATATCTTCAAACCAGGTTGCCGGATTTCGATTATTCAAGGGATTTCGGGGGTGTTGTATATATGTTCCTGCGAGGGGTCAGAGCCGGCCTGGGTAGCGGGATCTACGTCCAAAAACCTTCTGAAGAGACCATCGGAAAACTCGAAGGGATGCTCAGCTCTGAGGCAATATAGTTGCTAACAATTCTTTATTGCGTACTTTTGCGGCTTATGATGAGGCAGGCAGTATTGCTGCTTGCAGAATAGATATGAAAGAACAAGTTTTACAGTCAAGTGGCTCCTCCACTAAAGAAATTCTGAATAAGACGGCATATCCTGTTTTATTTACTATTGCCTTTACACATTTGTTGAATGATTTGATGCAGGCTATCGTGCCGGCAGTTTACCCGATGTTCAAAGCAAACTTTAATCTCACTTTCGCGCAGATAGGGCTCATTACGTTTGCGTCTCAGCTTACGGCATCTATCTTTCAACCCTTTATTGGTTATTATACTGACCGTACTCCCAGACCTTTTTCTTTGGCTATCGGGATGATGTTTACTCTGGCTGGATTAATAGTGCTTGCTCTCGCGCCGGGCTTCGGGATGATCATTGGGGCGGTGTGCCTCATGGGTGTGGGCTCCGCTATCTTTCATCCTGAGTCATCACGGGTTGCTTATCTTGCTTCGGGCGGAAAAAGAGGGCTGGCACAATCTATTTTTCAGCTTGGCGGGAATGCAGGAAGTGCTATTGGTCCGCTTTTGGCAGCGCTAATTATTGTGCCTTATGGTCAGTTCAACATCCTCTGGATTACGCTGGTCTCTGTATTGGCTATTCTGATCTTATTTCAGATTGGTAAATGGTACAAGGGACATTTGATCTTGCGTGCGGCGACAAACCATCCGGCCGACATTAAGCCTAATCTTTCGAAGGTTAAGATCTGGAGTTCGGTAGCGATTCTCCTGGTTCTGATATTCTCGAAATATTTTTATATGGCCAGTATGACCAGTTATTTCACTTTTTATCTGATTGAAAAATTTGGCGTCTCTGTTCAGCAATCGCAAATGTATCTGTTTATCTTTCTTGGATCAGTAGCTGCCGGTACCTTGATCGGAGGCCCTCTTGGCGATGCTTTTGGGCGTAAATATGTTATATGGTTTTCGATATTAGGTGCTGCGCCGTTCACATTATTGCTGCCTTTCGCCAGCTTATTCTGGATAGGGGTATTGGCGGCAATCATCGGGGTGATCATTGCTTCGGCGTTCTCTGCGATCCTTGTATATGCGCAGGAGTTATTGCCGGGCAATGTGGGAATGGTATCAGGCTTGTTCTTTGGTTTTGCCTTTGGGATGGGTGGGTTAGGATCTGCAATTATGGGTGAGCTGGCAGATGCCACAAGTATTGAGCATGTGTTTTACATCTGCTCTTTTCTTCCGTTGATCGGGGTAATAACCGGCTTCTTGCCTTCACTTAATAAGTTAAAATCAAGAGCTTAAGATGAATAGAGTCATTCTGGCATTCGATAATATAACCGTTCGCAGTCTGAACCAGGTCATTTTCAAAGACCTGAGCTTTGAGATTCGTGAGAATGAGAACTGGGCGCTGATTGGGGAGAGTGGGTCGGGCAAAAGTGCCCTGCTTGAAACAATTGCCGGAAGGCTTGGGGTGAGCAACGGGCATATTGACCATAGTTATTTCGACAGCAGACAGGGTTTGGCTGGAGGACTGGTAAATTGGCATAAGCGGGTGTCTTTCGTTTCTTCCAGACATAATTTCCGTAATCTTTCCAATACTACTGAGTTTTATTACCAGCAGCGGTACAATTCATTTGACTCGGATGATGCGCCTACGGTTGGTTCTTATCTGGCCGGTTTGAATTTAGTCGAATGCTCTTCTTACTGGACTATGGACAGGGTTGTGACTCGTCTTAATTTGCAAGACATGTTGGATGAGCAGATCATTAAACTGTCGAACGGTGAAACCAAACGTCTGCTGCTGGCAGCTGCCCTCCTTAAGAATCCCATCCTTTTATTGCTGGATAATCCCTTAACGGGTCTTGACGTTGGGCGCCGTGCTGACTTCAATAACTTGATTGCGGAGATCAATCAATCGGGGATAAGGATCATTATGGCGACTTCTCCACTTGAAGTACCTGATGCGATAACCCATATAGCCGTGTTAAGTGAGGGAGAAGTGCAGAGCACTGGTATCCGTGCTGAGTTCTCATCTGAAAAGTATATGGCTGATTCGGCCACTGAAGTTGACGAGACGGAACTCAGAGAGCTGATCGATAGGAAGCCTGTTGAGTCTTTTGAGTTCATCGTACGTATGAATAGTGTGAATATCCGCTATGGGGATGCGGTGATTTTGAAAGATGTCAACTGGACTATACGCCAGGGAGAGCGTTGGGCGCTGGTGGGAGCCAACGGATCAGGAAAGTCGACTTTGCTAAGCCTAATCAACGGCGATAATCCGCAGGCGTATGCAAATGATATTCTGCTATTTGACAGAAAGAGAGGGAGTGGTGAAAGTATTTGGGATATTAAGAAGAAAATAGGTTTTGTGTCTCCGGAGTTGTTCCAGTATTTTCCATCGTCGATGACGTGTATACAAGTTGTGGAGTCGGGATTTTATGATACCCTTGGGCTTTTTCGACCGTCGAACATTAAGCTTGCTGAGATTGCACGTCGTTGGATGAGACTTATAGGTGTTAACGTTAAGGAATCTCAGCTATTTCGTAATGTCTCAGCCAGTAACCAGCGTCTTTGTCTACTAGCCAGGGCGATGGTAAAGAATCCTCCGCTTTTTATCTTTGATGAACCTTGTCAGGGTTTGGATGCGCATCAGCAGGCGCACTTTAAACAAGTTGTAAACACGATTTGCAAAAGCAGCAAGGCCTCGTTAATTTACGTCAGCCATTATCATGATGAGCTTCCGGAGGTAATAGAGCAGACATTGACGCTAAATAAGCAGAATCTGTAATTCAGAATCTTAATAAAAGCATTACATAGAATGCAATTGTAATTCACATTCCGGTTGTAATTTAACGCTATCAATAGTTACAGCTATGAGATTAAATCCGGTTTGTATATACTTTTACATTAAAGAACGTTATTTTCGTGCGAGAATACGGTCCTTTTTTCTATGAAAATACTTTATGCTATCCAGGGTACTGGTAACGGGCACTTGAGTCGAGCCATGGATGTCATCCCTTGTCTGCAGCAGCTGGGAGAGGTTGACATACTTGTCAGCGGCATACAAGGCGACCTTGTTTTGCCTTTCGATGTGGAGTATGAGCTGAAAGGACTAAGTTTTATTTTCGGCAAATCAGGAGGTGTGAATCTATGGAAGACGCTTGTTAAGGCTAACCTCCGCCGACTGGTAAAGGGGATTAACTCATTGCCTATCGAAAAATACGATCTGGTGCTTAATGACTTTGAACCGGTGTCTGCATGGGCATGCTATATGAAAAACAAACCATGCATCGCTCTTAGTCACCAGGCAGCAGTTTTGTCCCCTAACGCTCCGCGTGCTGAACACCGGGATATGATTGGTAACCTCGTGCTCAATAATTATGCGCCTGCCAGTTCCAGACATGGATTTCACTTCAAATCTTACGATGAGCATATTTACACACCAGTGATAAGAAGCCAGGTGCGTAATCAGGTCATCAGGAATGATGACCATTATACAGTTTATCTTCCCGCTTATGACGACGCCCGCCTGATTAAGCAGCTTTCTGCATTCAAGGATATTCAATGGGATGTGTTCTCGAAGCATAACAAGAAGAAGTTGACGGTGAAGAATATCACCATACAGCCGATTGATAATGAAAAGTTCACCAGGAGCATGGCTCGTTCTGCTGGTGTACTCACTGGCGCAGGGTTCGAAACCCCTGCTGAAGCGTTGTATATGGGTAAGAAGATATTGGTGATTCCCATGAAAAACCAGTATGAGCAGCATCTTAACGCTGCCGCTCTCCGTGAAATGGGAGTGCCGGTGATTAAGAGTCTTAAAGATAAATACGCTCCGGCGATACAGAGTTGGCTCGAGTCTGGTGAGATTATCCCTGTTCACTATCCTGATATGACGCAGGAAATCGTTAATTCGGTCGTTAGTAGTTATACGGGCAGAGAACCCGGACAATGGTCTGTTGACGATCAGTTTCGTTCAACCATTCTTTAATTGAAAACAGATAGGAGAGACTTGGATAAGGACTTATTCGGTAAAGATTTTAAATGGGGCGTTTCTACGGCAGCGTTCCAGATAGAGGGCAGCTGTTCGTCGGACGGCAAGGGGGCCTCCATCTGGGATACGTTCACTGCCAGGAAGGGCAAGGTACATGGTGGCCAACATGCCGGGGTGGCATGTGATTTCTATAACCTTTATGAGAAAGATCTCGACCTAGTTAAGACCCTGAATATTCCGAACTTCAGGTTTTCGATTGCCTGGAGCAGAATATTGCCCGAAGGAAAAGGCTCTGTAAATCAGAAGGGATTAGATTTTTACAACAGGCTAATAGATGCTTGCCTGGAGCGTGGAATTGATCCATGGCCCACTTTATACCATTGGGACCTTCCGCAGGCACTGGAAGACCTGGGTGGATGGACCAACCGGGATGTTGTTGAGTGGTTTTCTGCTTATACAGAAATTTGCGGAAGGAACTTTGGTGACCGGATCGGTCACTGGATGGTGATGAATGAGCCAATGGTTTTTACAGGTGCGGGGCATTTTCTGGGTGTACACGCTCCCGGAAGAACGGGATTGAAGAATTTCTTTCCGGCAGTGCACCATGCGGTTTTAAGCATGGCCGCGGGTGGCAAGATATTGAAAGAATCTCAGCCTCATGCTGAGATTGGTACAACTTTCTCGTGTTCGCATATTGAACCTTATTCGCAGCGGTCATGGGATGTTTCTGCTGCTAACCGTGCAGATATATTGTTCAACCGCTTATTAATTGAGCCGGTTCTTGGGATGGGGTATCCGGATAAAGATGTTTCTGTGATGAGGGGTATTCGTAAATACACGCTTCCGGGAGATGAAGAGAAGATGGTGTTTGATTTTGACTTTATCGGGATTCAAACGTATACAAGGGAGATCATTAGATACTCTCTTCTGACACCTTACCTGCATGCTAAACTGGTAAAGGCTGAGAAAAGGAAGGTGCCTCTGACATCTATGAAGTGGGAGGTTTATCCGCAAGGCATCTACCCGATCATCAAGAAGTACGGTCAGTACAAGCAGATTAAAAAGATTTATATCACGGAAAATGGCGCTGCTTTTCCCGACGTTATTAAGGATAACGCAGTGGATGATCAGGAGCGACTTTCATTTATCCGGACAAGTTTGCAGGAGCTTCTGAAAGCGCGGAGCGAAGGCTGTCCGGTAGAAGGGTACTTCGTATGGACCCTCACTGATAATTTCGAATGGGCTGAAGGGTATCATCCACGGTTTGGCCTTGTTTACGTGAATTTTGAGACGCAGGAACGGAAGGTCAAGTCATCAGGTAAGTGGTACCGGGATTTTCTTAAATAGAAAAAGGCTCCTTGCAGAAGCCTTTCGTTTTTTCTTGATTGTTGTTTATGCTTTTCGCAGCCGGATCAACCTGGTCCAGTGAAGGAACTTAATAACGGGATAGATAGGATCTACTTCAAACCAGCGGTAACCAAAATTTGCACTGTTTGGAAAGCGGTGGTGATTATTCTGAAATAGCTCACCCAGCATCAGAAAGTCAAACGGCGTTGTGTTTTTTGAATGGTCGTTATTGTCGAAATTGGCATATCCGTATTTGTGTCCGCACCAGTTTACAATGGCTCCGTGGATCGGTCCCATCAGGAAGTGGACAGGCAATAGAAGATACATCCACCAGTGGGTAGCAAACTCCATATAAAACGCGATATATAGTGCTCCGAACATCAGGCGGGAAACGATAGATGAACCTATACGGTCAATGATTGGCCATTCCGGATAAGTGGCAGAGCCCCTCGCGGTTTTGTCCTTAGTCATCCTGACGTGATCTTTGAAAGTTAATACTGTAGCCCACATCAGTTGAAATACATCCTTAAAAAAGTGCGGAGAATGTGGGTCTTTTTCTGTGTCGCTGAATGCATGGTGATCTCTGTGCATAGTTGCATAGGCCCTTGGGTTAAGGAACGAAGATCCCTGGCATATGTAGGTCATCAGATACAGAACACGTTCGAAGAATTTGCTTGTCGTGAACACCTTATGAGAAGCATAGCGGTGTAAAAAGAAGGTCTGGAAAAACAGAGACAGAAACCAGTGACCGACAAAAAATAATAAAATATACATTGATAATAAAACGTGTAAAGGGCAATAATAGTTCGAATGGACGAAATTAAACTTTAATATCTTCTAAAGATACCGTATTTGGAGAGAAATTGTCTTTCGCAATCGCATCTGCTTCATTTTTTAGTTCTTTGTCAAGAAAAAATGTGGCAAGGGGAATTAAGGAAGCGACAAGGTATTTGAATGTTCTGTAAAAAGACCATTTCGCCATGAAGGTGACTTTAAATACAGCGGCTATATAAAGAACAAATAAGATACCGTGTGCCCAGCCGGTGTATTTTACTACAATAGGGTAATCGAACACGTATTTTAACGGCATGGCAATCATCAGCAAAAATATATAGGAGATGCCTTCGGTTATACCGACGATGCGGAGTTGGTTAAGCGCTTTTACAGTGACGTTTGTCATATTTATTCTATATTAAGGGGTTTCTGATAACGTTTGGCAAAAATCAGCAATTGTTTTCAGTATCAAACGCATATTTTTGCCCGCAACATGGATATTACATTAAAACAACGGTTTGACAGTATCATCTTTGATTTGGACGGTACGCTTTGGGATTCGACTGAAGGGGTGGCTGCTGCCTGGCAGTCTGCTAAGGAAGAGTATGGTTATGTAAAAAATGATATTACGGCTGCGAGTATAGGCGGAATCGCCGGTATGGCCTATGATGCTATATACGATCACCTGTTTCCCGAACTGAGTGATGAACAACGTCAGGAATTTAAAGCGAAGTGTGCAAAAAAGGAACTGGAGGTGTTGAGCAGCAAGGGAGGTATTCTCTATCCCGGACTGCTTGAGGCATTGAAGGCATTATCTGCGAAGTACAAGCTGTTTATTGTGAGTAACTGCCAGTCAGGCTATATAGAAGCCTTTCTCGACTTTTATAAACTTGATGATTATTTTGTCGGGCACCAGTGCTATGGGACAAAAACTCGCCCGAAGGCAGACAATATTAAGGATATTGTTATTGATCATCAGCTGAAATCTCCGGTTTATGTAGGGGATACGCAGGGCGATTATGAATCAAGCCAAAAGGCGGGTGTTCCATTTATTTTTGTTTCCTATGGGTTTGGTGAGCTTAAGGAAGGTCAGATTGCAACGGCTAAAAGTTTAACGGAATTAGCAGAAATTTTATAGCTCATGGCCGAAACTGAATCTAATGAATTGAAGCTCGCTGAACTTACAGAGCTGAGTAAGGGTGATTACAAAGCTTTTTTGTATGACTGTGACGGAACACTTGCCGATAATATGGCAGCTCACAAAGAGTCGTATGCACAAGTAGCACTCGGAGCAGGCATTGAAATAGATCCGGCGATCATTGATGAGTTTGCTGGACTTCCGATTCCCGTGGTTGTAGAAAAGATTAACGAAAGATATGGATCGACGTTTGATCCGCAAGGTTTCGAGAAGGAAAAGTATGCCATATTCTATAACGACTATATAGAGCACACAAAACCGGTTCAGTTCGTGGTCAATCATCTGCTTGCTCACGTTGGGAAGATGAAGATTGCCGTGGTATCGGGCGGGTCCAGAGATGCTATTTTAAAAACGTTGCGGGTACTAGGTATAGAGTCGGAGGTTGAGGTGCTGGTATGTGCGGGTGAGACTCCCAGGGGCAAACCATATCCTGATCCTTTTCTGAAGGCAGCTGAACTGCTTGGTGTAGAACCTGAAGCATGTTTAGTTTTCGAGGACGGACAGGCGGGAGTAGACGCAGCAGAATCCGCCGGTATGGACTGGATCAGGATTGACAAGTTAAACCCGTAAAAATGTGTATATTAGGGCCGACGATTTACTTGAGATTTCGGTCCTAATTTGTTGCCATGCCTAACCGTCCTAGCCTTTATAGCAATCTTTGTACATTATTTTTTTGGTGTCTTGGAATGTTATCTGTTCAGGCGCAGAGTTCATTCACTTTTAAGAGGCTTACAACGAAGAGCGGTTTGTCGCAAAGTAACGTAACAAGCATAGCAAAAGACGAAAAAGGCTTTCTGTGGTTTGCTACCCGCGATGGACTGAACCGTTATGATGGTTATCAGTTTAAGACTTACCAATACGACAGAGAAGACAAGACAAGCTTGAGTAGTAGCTATGTGAGTGTCGTTTATGTGGATTGGCGGGGAAGAATATGGGTAGGGACCTCCTCGGGACTTGATCTTTATGATCCGGCGAGTGATTCTTTCAAACATTATAGTCCAGACAAGACAGATACTTATGTAAAGTCCATACTCCAGGATTTTGAGGGGCGCATGTGGATAGGTACAAAAGAGGGACTTTTCCTTTTTGACCCTGATAAAAGCCAATTTGATGGCTTTTTTTACGATAGCTCTGATCCTAAATCTATCAGCAATAGCGATATCAATATTCTTGGTCAATTCGATAACGACAATATCTGGATCGGAACGGCTGGAGGCTTGAACAGGCTAAACTTAAAGACAAAAAAGGTAAGACGATATCTTGCTGGTACTGAAAGTGTATTTCATTCACCTGGTTCAGTTAAAGGGATAGTTCAGGACAGGAACGGCTATATATGGGTCGCCTATGAGGGCAGAGGATTGTTCAAATTAGATCAGCGTACAGGTCAGTTTACGGACATCGGTAAAGCTGATCCGGGTTTACGGCTGCCCAGTAATAACCTGGTTACAATGAAGATGGGCCGTGATGGCCGCTTGTGGATCGGTACTGAATCAGACGGGCTGATTGTTTATGACTACATAAGGAATACATTTGAGCAATATAAGCACGATAGCTTTGACGAGAGTACGATTTCCCATAACATCGTGCGCTCTATTTATCATGATCCCTCAGGAATAGTGTGGTTGGGGACCAATAGCGGAGGCGTTAGTTATATTACAAGAAACGCAGATAAATTTATTCATTATAAACCGATACCCTATCGCCCGAACAGTCTCGGAAACGCAGGAGTTAAGGGATTCGCTGAAGACGATAGTAAGCGTATATGGATAGCAACGGAAGGAGGTGTAGATGTTTTTGACCCTCTGAAAAAGGTATTTAAGCACTATCGGCATACAGGAGGTGAAAAAAATGGTCTTTCCGATAATAACATTTATTGCGTTGCGAGCGTTGGCAAAGATTCAATGGCATTCGGCTCATTTGACGGCGGGCTGGATATTCTGGACATAAAGACCGGTAAGTTCAGCAATTTTAGGAGGGATCCCCTGAATGTAAACTCGCTATCGGATAACCGGATTTTTAAAATCTTTCTGGATAGTAAAGATAATGTATGGATAGCAACGTGGGCCGGCGGGTTAAACAAGTTTAACAAGCGTACGAAGAAGATCACCCGATATTCGATATCCCGGGATCTTCAAAAGATGAACGAGGCACTTATTTATACAATTACCGAAGACTATGACGGAAATATATGGTTGGGGACTGAACAGGGCCTTTATCTGTTAAATGTGCATACCAGCGCTTTTAAACGCTATACTCATAAGAATGACGATTACACTTCCTTAAGTAACAATATCGTAACCTGTATCTTGTTGGATTCGAAGAAGAACCTTTGGATAGGAACAGCAGGTGGTGGAATTAACTTATTTAACAGGAAGCGTGGTACTTTCAGTCTGATCAATAAAAAGAAGGGACTTGCCAACGACTATATTCATGGAATAGTTGAAGACCAGGCAGGGGACCTTTGGATCAGCTCGAATAACGGCCTGACACGATATCATATCTTAAGTGCAAAGCCGACAAATTACGGTCTGGCTTATGGACTTCAGGGGCTTGAATTTAAGCAGGACGCCAGTTTAAAAAGCTCTGACGGATCGATATATTTTGGTGGAACTAACGGATTTAATGTCATTCGAACAAGTGAGATCGTCACAAATACTATGATTCCTAACATCGTATTTACAGGATTCGATATTTTTAATAAGCCGGTAACACCGCGCGATGAACGATCTCCTCTGAAACATAGCATTACAGAAACGACACACATTACTCTTAACGCTAGCCAGTCCACATTTTCGCTTGAGTTCGCAGCACTGAATATGATTGCGCCTGAGAATAATCAGTATGCTTACAAAATGATTGGTCTGCATGACAGCTGGATTCCTTTGGGTAATCAGCGCAAAGTTAGCTTCTCTAACCTTCCACAGGGAGACTATACGTTTGTAGTTAAAGCATCAAATAACGAGGGTATTTGGAACGATCAAGGCGCGATCATGCAAATCCGGATAATTCCTGTATTCTGGAAGTCGCCATGGTTTAATATCTTGGTACTTATTCTCATCTGTGGTTGTATTTACGGAGTCTATCGTCTTAGAGTCAAGGTAATAAAAAGGCAAAAAGCAGTCCTGGAGCGATTGGTTAAACAGCGGACCCGCGAAGTTTACGCTCAGGCACAAGAGATCCAGGAGCAATCTGAGCGACTTCAGGCGACGAATGAGGAGTTGCAGTCGCAATCAGAAGAGATTCAGCAGCAGGCCAATTATTTACATGATCTGAACGAAAAGCTGAATGTTCAGAGAGAACATGAGGCAGAAGCGCGGAAGGAGGCTGATAAGGCGAATCAGGCGAAGAGTGTCTTTTTGGCGACAATGAGCCACGAGATACGTACACCCATGAATGGCGTATTGGGGATGGCTTCGCTGTTATATGACACAGAACTGAATACCGAACAGCGAGAGTATGCCAGGACTATTAAAAGCAGTGGAGAGAACTTGCTGGCAGTAATCAATGATATTCTCGATTTCTCTAAGATTGAATCGGGGAAGATGGAACTTGACCCCCATGAATTTCATCTTCGTACTGTAATTGAGGATGTGATGGATGTGTTTGCCTGGAAAGCTGCAAAGCAAGGAATTGATCTCGTGTTTCATATAGACAATGACTTACCCAACTCGCTGGTGGGTGACAACCAGCGTCTTTCTCAGGTATTAATTAATCTGGTAGGCAACGCTGTCAAGTTTACCCATTCGGGTGAAGTGTTTCTTTCGGTTAAACAGGGGGGACGTTTGCACGGAAATGAGATCAACGTGTTGTTCGAAGTAAGTGATACGGGGATCGGAATACCGGAAGAATTTCACGTGAACCTGTTTAATGCATTTTCGCAATTGGATTCGTCAACGACCCGGAAATACGGAGGTAGCGGTCTGGGTCTCGCAATTTCCATGCGTTTGATCAAGCTGATGGGTGGAGATATTTGTGTAAGTAGCAGACCTGGTAAGGGTTCCGCTTTTACCTTTGATGTTGTTTGTCAACGTGGCAAGCAGACACAAGCTGAACCTCTTCTGCTTGACTTGATCCATGGAAAGAAAATCTTGATCCTGGACGACAATGCTACTAATCTTAAGGTGCTTAGCCTTCAGTTAAAACAGTGGAATCTAGATGTCAAGGACGTACAGGCTGTTTCTGACGCTTTGGACGCGGTCAATAGCGAGACTTACGATATGATTATTACCGACATGCAGATGCCTGAACTTGACGGAATAGATTTCGCTTTATCTGTAAAAAAGCAATTCCCTTCAGTCCCGATACTGCTTTTAACCTCCATAGGTAATGAATCTGCTAAAAAGTTCCCTGATCTTTTCTGTGAGGTTTTAACGAAACCCGTAAAACAGCGTATATTAGCGAGGGTTATTCAAAAAAAACTTTCTAATGGAGATGCACCGGTTGACCGGAAAAAACAACAATCTATGCTGGATGTCACGTTCAGCAGAAAACACACGATGGATATTTTAGTTGCCGAGGATAATCAGATTAATCAAATGCTGATTAACAGAATACTCCATAAGCTCGGCTACAATCCGGTGATAGTCGGCTCAGGGCTTGAGGTTCTTGAAATAATGGAGAAAAAGAACTTTCATCTTATCCTGATGGATGTGCAAATGCCGGGACTTGACGGTTTGGCTACGACGATGAGGATTCGTTCCAGCAAAGATCTCCTTCAGCCGGTGATAATTGCGTTAACTGCAAGCGCGATGAAGGAAGACAAAGATGCTTGTATGGTTGCGGGGATGGATGATCATATATCAAAGCCGATTAATATTCCCGAACTGATTGCCTTACTGGAAAGATATCACGGAAGGTTGGAAACGCAAAAAGCCGAAATATAATTCCGGCTTTTACAAATTGTCTTTGAAGATCTACTATAAGTAGGATTGTAAAATTTTGCTTCTTGAAGCGTGCTTTAAACGCTGAAGAGACTTGTCTTTTAATTGGCGAACACGTTCTCTTGTCAGATTAAATTTCTCGCCGATCTCTTCAAGTGATAGCGGATTATTGCTTCCGATTCCAAAGAATAAGATCAGTACTTCGCGGTCACGCTCTGAAAGAGTAGCCAATGAGCGGCTGATCTCCATAGCAAGTGAATCGTTGATTAAGTGACTGTCTGTTCCCGGGTCGTCACTTTGCATTACGTCCAACAGTGTGTTTTCTTCCCCTTGTACGAAAGGTGCGTCCATAGAAACCTGACGACCAGCATTACTTAAAGAGTCAGAAATTTTGTCCACTGTCGTTTCAAGAATGTCTGCAAGCTCTTCAGGAGATGGCTGACGCTCATATTCCTGTTCAAGTTTCGAATAAGCCTTATTTATTTTACTCAATGAACCAATCTGGTTCAAAGGAAGGCGTACAATACGTGATTGTTCAGCAACAGCTGATAGAATGGATTGCCTGATCCACCAAACAGCATAAGATATGAATTTGAATCCTTTGGTTTCATCAAAACGTTTAGCTGCTTTGATTAGTCCCAGGTTACCTTCATTGATAAGGTCGCCTAACGTTAATCCCTGATTTTGATATTGTTTTGCCACAGAAACAACGAAACGTAGATTCGTCTTTGTCAGACGTTCTAATGCTGCCTGATCACCTTCACGTATTTTCTGTGCGAGGATTACTTCTTCTTGTGCAGTAATTAAATCTACTTTTCCTATTTCGTGAAGATACTTATCCAGGGACTGGGATTCACGATTAGTAATAGATTGGGATATTTTAAGTTGTCTCATTTTTAATCAAATGTGTTAATGCAACGCAATCGTCACATTTAACGGAAATTGTTATAAACTATTTTGCTTATCTCGATTATTGTTATAACATTTACAACGGAAAATACCGCACAAGGTTGCAGATATTTTCAAGTAAATGGTTTTAATAATTCGGTTGGCTTGCTGTTACAGTTATAAACATTGCGGCAAAGATAGCAAATTTAAGTTAAAAAGTGTGCATATAGTGTAAAGAGGGCGTAAAATTCAGCGAGTTATAAAGCAGAAATATATACGTCAATTTCTTTCACTTCCTCGTAGGGTGATTAAGGTAATTTCAGGCCAAATACCTACTCTTCCTGAAAATCCAAGGAAGCCAAAGCCTCTGTTTATATTGATGTAGCGCCCGTTGAAATTGGCGATACCTGCCCAATGCGGATAGCGATATTTTACGGGGCTCCATTTAATACCAAGCGCTTCTAATCCCACCTGCATGCCATGGGTATGGCCGGATAATGTGAGATGAACTTTTGAGGAGTATTTCTTTACGATGGTTTCCCAATGTGTGGGATCATGCGATAATAGAATCTTAAAAGCCTCATTATCAACACCGGTGAGTGCTTTTTTAAGATCACCGCGCTCTCCAAAGCCGACTCCCCAGTTTTCCACCCCTGCTAAAATAATCTTGTCGTCTCCTTTTCTTAAAGCGACATGCTCGTCGAGCAGAAGCTTAAATCCTAGTTCAGCGTGGTATTGTTTAAGGGTTTGCAGGTTGTGCTGTTTCGCTAGCGTATCAGGCCATCGGACATAGTCACCGTAATCATGATTGCCTAGAATGGAAAATTGGCCAAATGGTGCTTCTATTTTCGAAAACATGTCGATCCAGGGGACGATCTCTGATGCTTTGTTATTAACCAGGTCACCTGTAAAGACGAAGATATCTGCTTTTTGAGCTTTTATCAGGTCCACGCCTTTTTGAACAGCCTTCTTATTTCCGAAGCTTCCCGCATGAATATCTGAGATCTGTAAAATCGTGAAGTGATCGAAAGCAGCCGGGAGGTCATCGTAATAGAGTTCATGTTTAATCACCCGATATGCATATTTGCCTCTTAATATTCCGTAAACGAAAAGAAGACAGCTCAAACCTGACAGCGCCATCGCGAATTCGGTAAGATGTACGCTTCTTTCCGGGAGGAAGATGCTACCTTGAAAGATAAGTGTAGAGACGGCCGTTAATCCGCGAAAGATATCGATGGGTAATAACACCGAGATAAAAACCAATTGACTTATCAAAATCATGAGGAAAGCATGTGCAACGGTTTTTGAAACGCCAGACATGCCTGTTTTGCGTATTTGTATCAACGAAAAAGACAGTGCAAATAAAATTAGAAGCATAGCACTTAAGAAGCAGTATACAGCAAGTGGACTGTTCACAACTACTCGAATTCCTGAAATTACGTACCAGTTGAGGAGAATAAAAAAGAGGGCTAGGGTGCCTATAACCAACGGAATGTTGCGTTTCATACAAATTTCACCAGCCTCGTCGATTCCGCAATGTTCTGATTTGCTCCATATGATGCCTGCTGTGCCATGCGTAGTGCGCAGTCATTTGCCATACAGCGACTTGCTCCTTAGATTCGGGATGGTAATATGTTCTGAGCCAGTCTTCTTCCGTAATTGATCGTAACGTTTCCACCCAACGTCTATGGAGAGCATGAAGAAGTGTTATCGAGACGTTTACCGGAACCAATTTATTATCGGGCAACTCTGCCCATAGCTTCTCGTCGTAGGGTTTTACTGTCGGGTTATTCTCCGTCAGTGTAAGCTTAAGACGGATGTAAGCGTTCATATGACTATCTGCAAGATGATGGATTACCTGACTGACAGTCCAGCCTTCCGGGCGATACGGAGTTTCCAACTGACTTTCATCCAGGTTCTCGATGCAGACATCGAGCCAGGATGGTAAGGCTTCAATGACGGATATAGATTGTTTAATAAAATCCTGCGTTAAAGCCACAGGTGATTGGTATCGTCCGATAGGGTAAACCCAGGTATCTGTATTCATAGCTTCAGAATTGTTCCTGAGCTAAAATACTTAATAAGGGACAATATTTTAAGGCTTTGTTAATTGCGGGAGGGTAATAAATTCTTTAAAATGAAATTATAAGTCTGACTATTCGTTCTCAGGTAAGATATAATATCCCTTTTTCGGCAAGACTCCATAACCAGTGGCAGCTCTTCCACCATCATCTTTACTCGTTTCTCTACGGGCTCTGTAGCTAAGAAGTGCTTCTTTTGAACATCGATACTGGAATAATACTCTTTTGCTTTAGTGAAAACCTCTCGTACTGACGGATTACCTTCCATCAGTCCTTGAAGCTTAAAGTAGTCTATGCTGTAAATAGTACAATCAGTTTCGGTATTGAATGTAGTGGTCGATCCTTTCCTTCGCTCGAAGCTATCCAAATCAGTAAAGAAGCTGCTGCTTGTAATAAAACCTGTCGTTTTCTGGTGTCCTACCTCGGAGATATAATATCTTCTGACAATACCGCTCTGGAGAAAATAGACATGCCTGTTCGTGAAACCTTCTCTTAAAACTGTTTTTTCTTTTGGAAGTTCAATCACTTTAAACGCATCCATGATCTGGGGAATAACTTCGTCGGAAAGGTTACAAAACTCGTTTAGTTTCTGGATCAATGAGTGATTATGCATACGTTCGTTTTATAATCGCTAATCTATCAATGCCAATCATAATCAAAAATGACCGAGGTCACTTCGATTGAATATATGGAACATATTTTTTAAGATTTCAATCGTTAAGTCTTTATAATAATTATATTTATACCTGTAAGGGGGCGTATCTTAGGTGATCGAATCTATTATAAACTAACTAAGACCTACTCATATCAAAACCAATATGGCTAACCACTCATATGATGCGATTGTAATCGGTTCTGGAATATCAGGTGGATGGGCAGCAAAGGAGTTAACGGAACGGGGACTGAAGACACTCCTTCTCGAACGCGGAAGGAACATTGAGCACATCAGGGATTATTCAAGTACTAACAAGGCACCCTGGCAGTTTGAGCATAGGGGCGGTCGAACTCAGGAAATGATTGAAAATTATCCTGTCTTAAAGCGAGATTATCCTCTAAATGAAGCTAATCTGAATTTCTGGGTAAATGAAAAAGAAAGTCCTTATGTTGAAATAAAACGTTTCGACTGGTACCGCGGGTACCAGGTTGGAGGAAGGTCTCTTACCTGGGGTCGGCAGAGTTACAGGTTCAGCGACATTGACTTTGAGGCTAATGCTAAGGAAGGAATTGCAGTTGACTGGCCAATTCGTTACAAGGACATAGCACCCTGGTATAGCTATGCGGAACGTTTCGCAGGAATCAACGGAAATGCTGATGGTTTGCCGCAATTACCAGATGGAGAGTATCTGCCACCCATGGAAATGAACTGTGTGGAGAAGCATGTAGCTGCTCATATCAAGTCGCATTATAATAATGCACGCGCCATGATCATTGGCAGAAGTGCCAACCTTACTGCTAAACATCATCAACGAACGAATTGTCAGTATCAGAATAAATGCTGGCTGGGTTGTCAGTTTGGGGCCTATTTTAGCACCCAGTCTGCCACCCTTCCTGCAGCGATGGCTACCGGTAATCTCACGCTCAGACCCTGGTCGATTGTTACACGAATTCTTTATGATAAGGAAACTAAAAGGGCGTCAGGCGTCGAAGTTCTCGATGCTGAAACAAACCAGACCTATGAGTTCTCATCCAAAATCGTATTTATCTGCGCATCTACATTAAACTCCACCTGGATATTAATGAATTCTGCCAGGGATATTTGGGATGGAGGGTTGGGAAGCAGCAGTGGAGAGCTTGGCCATAATCTAATGGATCATCATTTCAGATGCGGAGCCTCCGGTGTTGCGGAAGGATACGATGATAAATATTATTATGGCAGGCGTCCGAACGGTATTTATATACCGAGGTTTCGAAACGTTTTTAACGACAAACGTGACTACCTGAGAGGGTTCGGTTATCAGGGTAGTGCAAGCAGGGAGAATTGGGGTAGAGAAATTGCAGAATTTAATATAGGCGGAGAGTTCAAAGATGCTTTATGTGAACCCGGACAGTGGAGAATCGGCTTGGGTGCTTTTGGAGAGACCCTGCCTTATCATGAGAATATGGTCTCACTGGATAAGACGGTGAAGGACAAATGGGGACTTCCTGTACTCGCTATAGATTGTGAGATCAAAGCTAATGAGCATGCAATGCGTAAGGACATGATGCTTGATGCAAAAGAGATGCTGGAAGTATCAGGCATGAAAGACGTTAATACTTACGATACAGGTTATGCGATGGGACAGGGTATTCATGAAATGGGTACTGCACGAATGGGAAGAGATCGGAGAACTTCAGTCCTTAACCAGTGGAATCAGGTCTGGGATGCTCCCAATGTGTTTGTTACCGACGGATCCTGTATGACATCGGCAAGCTGTGTAAATCCTTCTCTAACTTATATGGCGCTCACAGCCAGAGCTGCAGATTTTGCTGTTAGAGAGATGAAAAAACGAAACATTTAAACAGATGAACAGAAGAGAGGCTATTGCGAAAGTCGCCTGGATAATGGGTGGGACCGTGCTCGGTGCTGAACTGTTTGTGACCATGGGTTGTAACTCGTCACAAAAAAGTACTGATGGTCTTTTCGATACAGAGCAGATAAGACTGCTCGACGAAATTGCGGAAACAATACTTCCTGAGACCTCCACACCCGGAGCAAAGGCCGCCAAGGTAGGGGAGTTCATGACGGTGATGGTGCAAGATTGTTATTCCAGGGAAGATCAAAATGTATTTACTAAAGGCCTGTTTACCTTGGAGGATAGATTTAAGGAAAAGTACGGTCAATCCTTTATAAATAGCGATACAGCAAAGCGCACTGCCTTTTTAACAGCGCTTGATAAAGAGCAAAAAGAATTTTCTACGAATAAGAAGCCTGATGAACCAAACCATTATTTTAGTATGATGAAACAACTAACCTTGCTCGGGTTCTTCACCTCTGAAGTGGGAGCGACCCAGGCGCTACGGTATCTTCCCGTTCCTGGAAAATACAATGGATGTATACCTTACAATAAAGGCGACAGAGCATGGGCACTATGAAATTACGTTTAGGAATGGTAGGAGGAGGTCAGGGAGCTTTCATCGGTGCGGTTCATCGGATTGCGGCGAGAATGGACAATGAGTATACGCTGGTATGCGGCGCATTTAGTAGTGACCCGGAAAAGTCGAAGGAGATGGGTCGGATTCTTGAGCTTGAAGATGGCCGCGTGTATCAGACTTATCAGCAGCTCATTGAAAAGGAAAGTCTGCTTCCGCTTGAAGAACGGGTGCAGGTTATCAGTATTGTAACACCCAACCATCTGCATTTTGAACCTGCGAAGCTTGCCCTTGAAAGTGGCTTTCATGTCATTCTGGACAAACCTGCCACGTTTTCTCTCGCTGAGGCGCTCCAATTAAAGGAAATATGTAACCAAACAGGTAAGTTATTATGCCTGACTCATACTTATACCGGCTATCCCATGGTGAAAGAAGCCAGGCAAATCGTGACGTCGGGAAAGCTGGGGGAAATCACTAAGATCTATGCCGAGTATCCACAAGGATGGTTGAGCCGCTTTGAAGAGGGCTCAGGTAACAACAAACAGGCTGCATGGAGGACAGATCCCTCTAAGAGTGGTATAGCAGGTGCTATGGGGGATATCGGCACGCATGCCTTTAATCTGATAGAATATGTGAGCAGACTCCAGGTTACAAAGGTATGTGCAGACATCAATACCGTTGTTCGGGGGAGGAAACTGGACGACGATGGTGCGGTGCTTCTTAAGTTTTCTAACGGTTCCAGCGGCGTGTTGACTGCAACGCAAATAGCTACAGGAGAGGAAAATAATATTAAAATACGCATATATGGAGAACAAGGTGGCCTGGAATGGCAGCACTCTGACGCCAATACGCTTAAGCTTATGATGGTAGACGAACCAGCTCAGATATTACGGACCGGAAGCGCTTATTTAACTTCATATGCGTCTTATAATACACGCACACCTGCAGGGCACCCCGAAGGATATCTTGAAGCATTCGCTAATTTATATCGAAACTTTGCATTAACGATAAAAGCATTTCTTGCCAATGAAGAACCCTCGCCAGAACATCTCGATTTTCCGGGTATTGGTGAAGGAGTAAGAGGAATGGCATTTATTGAAAGCGTCATTCGCTCAGGACAGTCGGACGTAAAATGGTCAGAATTTAGTTTAGAAGTATGAAGACAATCAAAGGACCAGCTGTATTCATTGCACAGTTTATTGGCTCGGAAGCCCCGTTTAACAGTTTGAGTGCTATATGCAGATGGGCCAAAAGCCTGGGATTTGAAGGGATACAAATTCCTACTACAGATAGTCGCTTTATAGATTTAAAAAAGGCGGCCGAAAGCCAGGTTTATGCGGATGAGATGCGAGGCGTAGTCGAAGAAGAAGGTCTTAAGATAACCGAACTATCCACACACCTGCAAGGTCAACTGGTTGCTGTCAATCCGGTCTATGATCCTTTATTCGACGGCTTCGCGCCTGAAAAATACCGAAATAATCCTACCTTACGAACAGAATGGGCCGTTGAGCAACTCATGTTTGCAGCTCGTGCCTCGGCTAATCTGGGCCTTAACGCACATGCTACATTCAGCGGCGCCTTGCTGTGGCCAATGATATATCCCTGGCCTCAAAGACCTGTCGGAATAGTGGAGGAGGGGTTTACGGAACTGGCACGCCGGTGGCTGCCTATCTTGAATGCTTTTGATGAACAGGGAGTCGACGTTTGTTATGAGATACATCCCGGAGAGGATCTGCATGACGGTATTAGCTATGAAATGTTTTTGGATAAAGTAGCTAACCATCCCAGGGCTTGTCTTCTTTATGATCCTTCACATTTTGTTCTTCAATGCCTCGATTATCTTTCGTACATCGATCACTATCATGAGCGCATCAAGGCTTTCCATGTCAAGGACGCTGAGTTTAATCCCACTGGAAAACAAGGCGTATATGGGGGATATCAACCCTGGATTGATCGCGCCGGACGATTCCGTTCTCCGGGGGATGGTCAGGTTGATTTCAAAGCAATCTTTAGTAAGCTGAGTGCCTATGACTTTGATGGCTGGGCGGTAATGGAGTGGGAGTGTGCACTGAAAAATTCAGATGATGGAGCCAAAGAAGGTGCGAAATTTATAAGTGAGCATATTATTCGCGTAACAGAAAAAGCTTTTGATGATTTTGCTGGTAGCGGTATGGACGAGAAGCTAAATAGACGTATTTTAGGATTACCATAATATATTTAAATGAGAAAATTAGTGTTTTTGCTGGCTGTTGCAATGACAACTGCTTGTGGTAATCAATCTGAACAAGGAACTAACAGAGATTCAGTGAGCGCCGGCGATATGGCAGCTGCAACCCGGCACTCTGGTGCAGATACAAACGTAAATGATATTGGTACCAACCGAAGTGCCGGAGCTCCGCCTGCTGGTTCCTTTGAAAAAGGTGCGCAGCTGATTTCGTCTTCTGACTGCCTTAGCTGTCATAAGGAAAAGATTAAAATTATCGGCCCCGCCTATGAAGACGTGGCAAAAAAGTATGAAGCCACGGATGAGAATGTTGAAATGCTTGCCGGTAAAATCATAGATGGAGGCAGTGGCGTTTGGGGTGATATTCCGATGACCCCCCATCCGGAAATATCCAAAACAGACGCTAAAGAAATGGTTCGTTATATACTTTCACTAAAATAGATATGAACGCTCTCTCGTTTTCTGCTTTGTCGCTTATGGCAATCCTTGGATGCTCAAATACAGACTCTTCTCGCCAAACCGAGGAGGTCTGGCAGACTCTGTTTGACGGCAAATCGCTGGATGGTTGGCATTCCTATGGGAAGCCTGATGCTGGAACTGCATGGGTTGTAGAAGACGGCGTCTTGCATTTCAATGCATCTGCTAAAAAGGAGGGCGCATCTGGCGGCGACCTTGTCACCAACCAGGAATATGAAAATTTTCACTTACAACTGGAATGGAAGATCTCCACTAACGGAAATAGTGGAGTCATTTTCTATGTAAATGAAGATGCCGAAAAATATCCGGAAACATATAACACCGGTTTGGAGATGCAGATTCTGGATAATGACGGTCATCCGGATGGAAAAATCCACAAGCACAGAGCGGGAGACCTTTATGATTTAATCTCTTGCTCCCGGGAGACCGTCAATCCTCCCGGCAAATGGAATAAGGTGGAGATTATTAGCAATAAGGGGCATCTGGAGTTTCACCTCAATGGAACTAAGGTTGTTGAAACCATCCTATGGGACGCCAATTGGAAAGACTTGGTCTCTAAAAGCAAGTTTGCCTCTATGCCGGGATTCTCCGTATACCAAAAGGGACGGATCGCCTTGCAGGACCATGGCGATGAAGTATGGTACCGGGATATCCGGATCAGAAAGCTGTAAACTATAAACCTAATATGATACTAACCAATCGAATTAAGCTCTCAGTAATGATGTTCCTGGAATTTTTTATCTGGGGAGGATGGTTTGTGACGTTGGGTACGTTCCTGGTAAAAGACCTAAACGCGTCTGGAACGCAGATAAGTATGGCGTACCTAACCCAATCTATCGGTGCCATCATTGCACCATTCGTCATAGGTCTGATTGCGGACCGCTTCTTTTCTGCACAAAAGATCCTGGGTGTATTGCATCTGGCAGGAAGTGTAATCTTATGGTTTGCTTCACAGGCTTCCGCATTTGATAGCTTTTTCCCGCTCATCGTGATCTACATGATTCTGTACATGCCAACGCTGGCGCTCGTGAATTCCGTATCATTTAGACAGATGAGAAATCCGGCAGTCGAATTTCCGCCTGTGCGTGTTCTTGGAACAGTAGGGTGGATTATAGCAGGACTTACTATCGGCTACTTTGGATGGGAGCAAACAAGTCAGTTGTCGCTGACATTCAAGATGGCTGCTGCTGCATCTGCGTTACTTGGATTGCTAAGTTTCTCTCTACCTCCGGCTCCTCCAACGCAACGCAACGCAAACGTAAGTATCAAAGAGATGTTGGGATTGGATGCCTTGAGGTTGTTGAATAATAAGTCATACCTCCTGTTTTTTTTGTCGTCAATAGCAATTTGTATTCCTCTGGCCTTTTATTACAACTTTACCAACCTTTTTCTAAACGAAGCAGGAATGAAGTCGGCAGCGGCCGTACAATCGCTGGGACAGGTCTCTGAAGCGTTGTTCATGCTACTGATACCCGTTTTCTTTTTACGCTTTGGCGTAAAGAACATGCTTGCCATCGGTATGCTTGCCTGGGTGCTGCGTTACGTTTTTTTCTCATTTGGGAACGTCGACGAGAATTACTGGATGCTCATTGCCGGCATTGTATTACACGGCGTGTGCTATGACTTTTTCTTCGTTACCGGGCAAATTTATACCGACTCCCATGCTGGTGAACAATTCAAAAGTGCCGCTCAGGGAATGATTACGTTAGCGACTTATGGCGTGGGTATGATGATAGGGTCCTTAATATCCGGACCGATAGTGGATGCTTATTTAACCTCAACAGGTCATAACTGGGCGATGATCTGGATGATTCCAGCATCCGTATCAGCACTGGTATTGCTTTTATTCTTTGTCTTTTTTAAGGATAAGAAGGTTCCTGTGAAGGAAACCGAAACTAATCAGCTACTATGAACGACAGAAGATCTGCAATAAAAACAATTTTAGCGGGTGCTGCCACCCTAACAACCTTGTCTATGGCACAAAATACTTTCGCGACTAAAACTTCTGAAATAAAGTTGGCTAAGCTAAAGGGAAATATTAACCATTCGGTATGTCGCTGGTGCTTCAACGACATAAGTTTGGAGGAACTATGTAAAGTTGGTAAGGAATTAGGTCTGAAAGCTATTGACCTTGTCGGACCGAAGGACTGGAAAATACTGGAAAAATATGACCTTTACTCTTCCATGTGCAACGGCGCAGAGATTAGCCTTACCGAAGGGTGGAACACAATTAATTATCATGAAACGCTGATTCGAAATTATACCGAGATGATCCCTCTCGTAGCAAAAGCGGGATATAAAAACCTGATATGTTTTAGCGGCAATCGCAGGGGTATGGATGATGATACCGGACTCATAAATTGCACGACGGGACTTAAAAAAATCCTTTCTCTAGCCGAAAAACATGGCGTGGTTTTGGTAATGGAGCTGTTGAACAGTAAAGTCAATCATAAAGACTATCAGTGCGATCATACGGCCTGGGGAGCAGAGTTAGCTAAGACCCTCGGTTCTGATAATTTTAAGCTTCTATACGACATTTACCACATGCAGGTAAATGAAGGCAACGTCATCCAGAACATCCGGGAGTACCACCAGTATATCACCCACTACCATACAGCGGGTGTGCCTGGGAGACACGAAATCGACGACACGCAGGAACTATACTATCCTGCGATCATCAGAGCCATCAAAGACACCGGGTTTAATGGTTACGTAGCGCAGGAGTTCATTCCTGCACAAAAAGACAATGTTGAATCCCTCAGAAAAGCCATTCAAATTTGCGATATATAAAATGATTAACAGAAGATCTTTCATTCAGCAGACTGTCCTGATGGCAGCTGGAACAGCCATTCTTCCCCAACTATCATGTGCAGGCACCATCCCTGAAAAGCGAATCGGACTGCAACTATACACATTGAGAGATGAGATTCCGAAGGACGTAGTGAAAGCAATGGAGCGGGTTGCAGCATCCGGCTATCAGGAGGTTGAAGTTTTTGGATATAACCCGTCGACACATTTCTGGGGCTTTAGTCCTCATGCTTTTGCAGAGATCCTCGATTCCAACAATCTTAAAGCAATAAGCGGACATTACGATTTTGACGAGTATCTGGGGCCCGAGTCGAAACTGCAACGTTTTGATGCATATATTAATGCAGCTTCAGCATTGAAACACAGTTATCTAACCATTCCCTATATAAATGAGAAGTTCCGCACATCTGCTGACGATTATAAAAAGCTGGCCGAGAAATTCAACCACGCTGGTGAGAAGTGTCAGAAGAGTGGACTGCAGCTCGCATATCATAATCATGCTTTTGAATTTCAGCAGTTTGGTGAGACGACCGGCTATGACATCCTTCTCGCGGAGACAGACCCCAAACTCGTCAAGTTTGAGCTCGATCTGTATTGGGTGGTCAGGGCCGGAAGAGATCCTTTGGAGTTATTTAAGAAGAATAAGGGACGATTTGAGCTATGGCATGTCAAAGATATGGACCGAACGGATCCCGCACTAAATACAGAAGTAGGAAGTGGCTCAATTGACTTTAGGAAGATCTTTGCAGAAGCCAGACTTTCAGGTCTTAAAAATGTGATCATCGAACAGGAAAACTTTTCTATAGATCCGTTTGAAAGTATTTCCAGGAGCGCTTCTTTTACAAAAACTAATCTATTGCCAAAGATGCGCTAAGGCTTAGTCACCCACTACGTCTCTCCGGTAGTTTAGCGGGCTCTTTCCTGTAATGCTCTTGAAATGAGAATGAAAGCTGGTGAAGTTGGAGTAGCCACTTTCATAACATATTTCTTTTACGCTCATCTTATTTTCCAGTAGTAATTTACACGCGTAGCCGATCCTTATTTCGTTAATAAAGCCGGAATAAGTCTTTCTTGTGCGGGATTTGAAGTATTTGCAGAATGAAGTAGGATTAATTCCCGCTATTGCGGCAACGGTGTTCAATTGAATCTTCTGCCTGAAGTTAACAATAGAATAATTGTAAATATCCTGTATCCGGTCTCTGCCGGATGGCGAGATACTATGCTTAAATCCGAAGGAGGCGAGTGGCTCCATGCTTCCCGTTTCAGCAATATGCAGCAGGATTTGCATTAAAAGAATTATCTTGGAAGGACCTTCTGCTTTGACAATATCCTTAATCAGCGAAATCGCCGGATGGCTTTTTAGACCACTTATGTAAAGTCCCAGTTCCGATCGGGTGATCAGCTCTTTAAGTGGCCTGTTCTCCGGTAAATCTAAAAATAACTTACCCCAAAAATCATCACCGAAGTGGATTACATAAATCTCAGCTGCCAATTCTTTTTTTGAATCAAAGTAAGAATCATCAAACCGAAAATGATGCGGCAAATTTGGCCCTATGAGTACTATGTCACCGGAATGAAAGGGTTTGATCCGGTCGCCGACGAACTGGGTCCCCGCTCCGCTCTTGAAATATACCAGCTCAATTTCCTGGTGGTAGTGCCATTTATTGTTTATATCAGGACTTACATCCTTACGTGCGCTAAAGGAATGCGAAATGTTTTTAGATACTTTTAGTAGTCTGGCTTTCATTTCTTCTTGGGTAATTAAACTAATATATGCAAAATAGATGCCTGATATGCCAATTTTGGATAATAAAGTTTAATAATATGACAAAAACAGAGAATCATATACACCGCACTTATTCTTAATTTGTGAAACCTAAATGAAAGAGGTAATGCAACTAGCTAGAAAAAACACATATATACAAATTCATCCTGCAGACAATGTCCTGGTCGCTTTGGCAGACCTTCAGGAGGGAACTCCAATTGAATTTGAAACGCAAACCTTTAATTTGACCACAGATGTAAGTGCGAAGCATAAGTTTGCCTTAGCGGATTTTGCTCCAGGCGCCCCCATATTTATGTATGGCGTCCTGGTAGGAAGGGCTTGTGAGCCGATTCCAAGAGGCGCAGCACTTACCGTTGACAATATTGAACATGCTTCTGAGGAATTCAGGTTAGGATCCCGAAAAACGACATGGACCAAACCGGAAACAGGCCGTTTTGAAGCGGCTACCTTTCAAGGCTTCCATCGGGCAGACGGAAGTGTAGGTACAGCCAACTACTGGCTCATTATCCCTTTGGTTTTTTGTGAGAACAGAAATGTTGACATGATAAGAGAGGCACTTACAGAGAAGCTGGGGTTCAGAAAGCCGCGCGGCTATGAATCTGAAGTGGAAGCCATCCTCACCATGTACCAGACGGGGAAAACGGTTGCGGAGATCCTCGATGCAGATCTTGCGACAACTGCAGACGCTATGCAGTCAAACAAGATCTTCCCAAATGTTGACGGTATCAAATACCTTAACCACAGCCTCGGTTGTGGAGGAACGCGTACAGACTCCGACGCTCTTTGTGGCTTGCTTGCAGGTTATATCACCCATCCCAATGTTGCGGGTGCAACAGTACTGAGTCTCGGCTGCCAGCATGCACAGGCCAGTATCTTAAGATCAGAAATAGAAAAGAGAGATCCAAGCTTCTCAAAACCGTTGTTCATTCTGGAACAACAACAGATTGGTACCGAAGAGAAGATGCTGCAAATGGCGTTAAAACAAACCTTTGCGGGTTTAATAGAAGCGAATAATTGCCATCGGGAGCCGGCTCCGCTTTCCAAACTGTGTATAGGACTTGAATGTGGTGGCTCAGACGGATTCTCCGGAATATCAGCAAACCCAACTTTAGGCAGGCTTTCCGATATTCTGATCTCTGCTGGCGGCAGCGTGATCCTTGCTGAGTTTCCCGAACTGTGCGGTGTCGAACAGGAGCTAAGCGACCGTTGCGCAGATGAAGAACTTGCCAATAAGTTTATGCAGCTGATGCGCACCTATAACGCGAGGGCAGAAGCCGATGGCTCAGGTTTCTATGCGAACCCATCCCCGGGTAACATTAGAGATGGCCTGATCACAGACGCTATAAAATCTGCAGGTGCGGCTAAAAAAGGTGGTTCTTCACCAGTAACAGACGTTCTTGACTATCCTGAAAAGGTAAGCAGGTCAGGTTTGAACCTTCTTTGTACCCCCGGAAGTGATGTGGAAAGTACTACTGCAGTTGTCGGATCCGGTGCTAACGTGGTTCTGTTTACAACCGGACTTGGAACCCCAACCGGAAATCCTGTAGCGCCTGTCGTGAAGATTTCTACCAATTCTGCTCTGTTCAAGCGTATGCCGGATATTATTGATATCAACTGCGGAACAATCATTGAAGGCGAGGAAAGTATCGATCAAGCTGCAGAGCGCATGCTGGAATATGTTATTCGGGTCGCCAGCGGATTAGTAGTTCCTAAGGCGGTGAGCCTGGGTCAGGATGATTTTATACCCTGGAAAAGGGGTGTTTCACTATAATTTGATAAGATGTTCAGTTTAAAGAATAAACATGCCGTCATTACAGGCGGCGGTAGCGGTATCGGAAAAGCGATAGCGCAGGTTTTTGCAAAACAAGGTGCATTCGTGCATATCATTGAGCTTAATGAAGAGGCCGGAAGGCAAGTCACAGAAGAAATTCAAGCCCAGGGTGGGGAGGCTAAGTCCTACGGACTCAACGTAGTTAATCAAAGCGACGTCATAGCAACGTTCCAGGCTATCGGTAAAATCGACGTTCTTGTCAACAATGCTGGTATTGCGCATGTAGGAAATGTCGAAAACTGTTCGGAGTCTGACTTCGAAAGGGTCTATCAGGTAAACGTAAAGGGCGCTTATAATTGTATATATGCCGCTGCGCCATTAATGAAAGCAAACGGTGGAGGATGTATGTTACACATGGCATCGATCGCTTCGGCGGTGGGAATAGCTGATCGGTTTGCTTACTCCATGAGTAAGGGAGCAATTTACGCAATGAGCATGTCTGTCGCCAGAGATTATCTGAATGACAACATCCGCAGCAATACCATATCTCCCGCCCGCGTGCATACACCTTTTGTAGATGGCTTCATAACAAAAAATTATCCCGGAAAAGAAACAGAGATGTTTGAAAAACTTTCCGCAAGCCAACCCATCGGAAGAATGGCAAAGCCTGAGGAAATTGCCAACCTGGCTTTATACCTGTGCTCTGACGAAGCAGGTTTCGTTACCGGAAATGACTATCACATAGACGGAGGATTTATAAAACTAAACAACTAACACATAATGAAATTAATAAGATTCGGAGAACCCGGAAAAGAGAAAACCGGCGTAATTATAAACGACGTTAAATACGATACCTCAGCCTTCGGAAGCGACTATGATGAGAACTTTTTTGAAAGTGATGGTCTTAACAGACTTAAAGTTTTTCTTGATGAGAATAACGGAAAATTAAACGTTATTTCAGACTCAGAACGGCTCGGAGCACCTATAGACAGACCATCTAAGATCGTTTGTATTGGGTTAAACTACGCTGATCACGCAAAGGAAACGAATGCAGCACTTCCTTCCGAGCCTATCTTATTCATGAAAGCCAGTACCTCATTCGCAGGTCCGAATGATGACATCATCATTCCAAAGAACTCAGAAAAGACTGATTGGGAAGTAGAACTCTCAGTGGTAATAGGCAAAAAAGCCTCATACGTAGAAGAGGCTGAAGCCGAACAGTACATAGCGGGTTATACCCTTCATAACGACGTTTCCGAGCGGGCCTTTCAGCTTGAGCGTAACGGTACATGGGATAAAGGAAAAGGCTGCGATACATTTGCACCTACGGGCCCGTTCCTGGCTACGCCGGATGAGATTGCTGACGTAAATAATCTGCGTCTTTGGCTTAAGGTAAACGGTGAGATGATGCAGGATGGTACTACGGCAAACCTTATATTTAAAATACCTTTCCTGGTGTCTTATGTGAGCCAATTCATGACGTTGCTTCCGGGAGATATCATATCCACAGGTACACCTGCAGGAGTAGGTCTTGGTTTTACGCCACCAATATTCCTGAAGCACGGAGACGTAGTGGAACTTGGAATTGATGGGTTGGGCGTTTCAAAGCAAATCGTTAAAGCATACGAAGCTTCCAAAGTATAAATACCATTAAACCAACCAATATATGGATCTGAAATTAAAGGATAAGGTAGTCATTGTTACAGGAGGAGCCAGAGGCATAGGAAAAGGTATTTCCCTCGCGTTAGCGCGTGAGGGTGCGATACCTGCTATCGTAAGCAGAACGGCGTCCGAAAGCTTAAAGACTATCGCAGAGATAGAAGAGGCGGGAGGATCTGCTTTTCAGATTGAAATAAATCTGAAAGATCCGGAGGCTTGTAAAAGAGCTGTAAACGCCGTTTACTCTGCCTATGGAAGAATCGACGGCCTGGTCAATAACGCTGGCGAAAATGACGGTGTGGGATTGGAGCATGGCGACTTCGACTCGTTCATTTCTTCTCTGCATAAGAATCTGATTCATTATTATATGATGGCCCATTATGTCGTCCCGTATCTGAAAGAAACGCAGGGTTCAATCCTGAACATTAGTTCAAAGACAGCCGACACTGGGCAGGGAGGTACATCCGGATATGCTGCTTCAAATGGTGGAAGAAACGCTTTAACAAGAGAGTGGGCAGTCGAATTGCTTAAATATAATATCAGGGTTAATGCGATTGTTATCGCAGAATGCTGGACCCCTCTTTACGAGCGCTGGATTCAGACAGTAGAAGAGCCCGAAAAGGCTCTTAAATCGATCGTTGCCAATATTCCTTTAGGTCAGCGAATGACTACGCTGGAGGAAATAGGTAATGCTTCTGCATTTTTAATTTCCCCTTTGTCGAGCCATACAACAGGCCAGATAACGTACGTTGACGGAGGGTACGTACATCTTGACAGAGCGCTGTTAAACGCCTAAAAAAAACCCGGACTATACCTAAATAGCCCGGGTTTTTTATAATCAACTCTTAAATAGCTCCTTCCGTCGCATCGCTGGCGTCGTTTGCAGCTTTAGTGTATTTTTCTTTTGCTTTGCCTAAAGCCTCATTTGCAGAGTCCTTTAATTCGTCCGCTTTTACTGATAGCGAATCCTTAGCCGTTTGCACCTTGTCTTTGACAGTACTTGCCAGATCTTTCGCCTTATCGGAGATCTGAGATCTTGTTTCTGAGCCGCTGTCCGGAGCAAATAGTATTCCTATAGCAGCACCTACTGCTACACCTGCTAGAAGGGCCGCGATGATTTTTGCTGAATCGTTATTGTCAGATAGACTTCCGTGTAAATACTTTTTATAGTTCATGACGTGTTTTCTTTTGTTATATGACTAACATCTTTGTACTCATTGTGTTTACAGAAATTTTAATTAAATGGTTAATGTTCCTCAAACAGAGCATTAATACAGAAAATATACGTATTTAAGTAAAAATTGATGAACTTTGAGCATCGTGATTAGACACAGCAATAAACGGATAATTTACCTTCTGCTTATTACCTTCATATTAAGCCATGGTCTGAGTTCTCAGGCTTCAGTTCAGCAGGATAAAAAAGGAGGAAGTAAGGGAAGATCTGAACAGACCCAAAAAGGCGGTAGTTCGGCGAAACCGGTCAAAGAAGTCCCGAAGTCCCGAAAGCAAGACAAGCCCGAGCCGGTAAAAGGCAAAGGTCGCCGCTAATTAAATACATTGATTTGAAGGTATTATTAGTAGAAGACGAAAAGACCCTGGCTTTTGAGATAGAGCTATTCCTGAAAAAGTCATTTTATTTATGTGATCTGGCACATACCGCTCAATCATCCTTAGAGTATATGTCAGCGAATCAATATGATTTTATCCTGCTAGACCTAGGTCTCCCGGATATGGATGGATTGAAATTGCTGCTGGAAGCAAAGAAACGTAATCCAGAGGCCGCGTATATTATTCTTACCGCCCGGGGTAAGACAGAAGACCGGATAGCCGGACTCGATCTTGGAGCCGATGATTATTTGTCAAAACCCTTTTCCTTGCCTGAACTTCACTCCAGAATGCAGGCCATTGCCCGTAGAAAATACCGTTTAAACAATTCTGAAGTCTCCATAGGAGAGTTTGTTGTGGATATCCAAAAAAGGACTATACATCACGAACAAACAGAGATCGAACTATCAAGGAAAGAGTTTGATCTGCTAAGTTATCTTCTTCTGCACAAAAACCGCCCGCTTACCAGGATGCAGTTAAGTGAGCACATCTGGGGTAATTTCATCGAAGATGATAACGAATCAAATTATATAGATGCGCACGTCAAGAACGTTCGTAAAAAGCTTGGTGCATTTGCCAGCACCGAGTGGCTGGAAACAATTAGGGGCGTAGGTTACAAAATAAGGAAACAGGCGTGAAGCTGCTCAATAAATTAACCCTCTCCATTACGCTATCCAAACTGGGTATCGTATTGCTGTTCGTCATCATTTTGCCCTTTATCGTCGAGAACGTTGCCTCAGAGTATACAAACTATCACCTGAAGCAACAAAAGGAGGCAGTAATGAAGTCGGTCGCGTGGAACGGTGTGAACTATTATCTTGAGGGTGATGACAGTTATGGAAGCTATACTATGCTGAAAGAAGAGTATATATCGCTGGAAGCTTCGCCTGACATCCGCTTAGATACTATCGAAACAAGCAGGCGTCTTGTTGAGCAAGATACATTGGTTTACAGAGTACTAAGCTATACGTTTCAGGAGAAAGGCAAAACATATCTGCTCGAGATCGGTAAAAAGCTTACCTCCATAAATGAGTACAACAGACCCTTGCAGCGAATCGCCCTGTATGTACTGATCGGACTCATTATTCTATCCTCAATAATCGACTTATTGTATACCAGATACCTGCTTCGGCCGCTGCAGCTTATTATCAAGTCTAAACTAATAAAACAGTCTTTCCCATTTAAGAAAACCGCTAAGCCCGTAAAGACAAATACAGCCGACTTCAAATATCTTGATAGTTCGCTCATCAGTTTAATGGATCAGATAAGGGAGGCTTTTGAAAAAGAAAGGGAGTTTACTGCAAATGCCTCACATGAGCTGATGACACCTATTAGTATCCTCAAAAGTAAAATTGAGAATATGATGATACAGGAAGAAGTCAGTGAAGATAACCTTCAGAAGCTAACAGAGCTCATGACCACGGTCAGCCGTCTTAGCAGGATAGTTAATTCTCTTTTGATGATATCCAGGATCGAGAACGACCAATACCTGATGAAGGAAGAGGTTGATGTAAAAGCTCTGGTACTGGAGGTCGTAACAGAAATCGAAGATAGGATACAGGGAAGAGAGATTCAGGTAGATCTCAGATTAAACGAATCGTTCCTTTTCCAACCATGCAATAAGGATCTTCTTTTTCAGCTGGTCTACAACCTGCTCAACAATGCGATAAAATACAATGTCCCAAAGGGATCCATCCGGATTAGGGACAGATACACCCCGGAACATCGTTATGAACTGATGATTAGCGATACTGGTATAGGTATCTCATCAGCCGATATCCCCCTGATTTTTAACCGGTTTAAAAAAGTGCATGTTCAGCGGTCCTCAGGGGGCTACGGTCTCGGGTTAGCGATCAGCAAGACTATTGCCGATTACCACCATATCGAGATCGGAGTGGAGTCAGAGCCGGATAAGGGAACAACTTTTAAGTTGCTGTTCCCAATCTCCCAAGCCTGATTATCTATGGTTCCCATGGCCACGTCCACGTCCATTACCTCTTCCGTTATTGCCTTTATAATGTCTTGATTCACTACGGTGATCCGTCTTTTGATAAGAGTGCTTTGAACGCTCTGAGCGCGAGTACCTATCTCTGTAATAGCTATGCCTTAAATATGGCCTGGGTTCATGAACCTCAATATGCCTTACATTATAAACATTATTATTTCTGTATCTGCCGGGCAGATGGGAGCGGTGTACCCAACGTCCTCTATCCTGATAATAGTAGACCCTTTCGGTTACATGGTAATAGGCACCCACATCCGGCATGTAGTAATAGGCTGGCTGTCCTATGTTGACATTTACACTAACCTGTGCTTTTACAGTTCCTGCGGTGATCAGTGTAAATAAAATGGCGAGAGTTAATGTTATCTTTTTCATGTTGCGCTTGCTTTTAATCAAAGAACAAGCTGCAACATGAAAATTAGATGAATTTTAAAGTTTATTTTAAATTGGATTCTTATCTGGCTGAATATCAAGGCCTCTTTTTTTCAATAAGGCTTTGATGCCCGGCTCAGCACCTCTGAATCGCTTGTATAATACCATTGGATCTTCGGTTCCGCCTTTTTCCAGGACGTTCTTTCTGAAGCTTTGTGCTTTCTCCTGGTTAAACAGATCGCCGGTCTCCTTAAACGCTGAGAATGCATCAGTATCAAGAACGCCGGACCAGATATAGCTATAATAGCCAGCTGAATATCCGCCCGCAAAAATATGGCTGAAATAAGTGCTTTTATAGCGGGGAATGATCTCATCAGTAAGCCCCACCTTTTTCATAGAAGCGGCTTCAAACGTTCCGATGTTTTCCTTCAACTCGTTTGTCTGCGTATGATAGTCAAGATCCAGCAAAGAGGCCGCCAGATATTCAGTTGTAGCAAAACCCTGATCAAATGTTCCTGCATTCTGCAGTTTTTTAATCAGTGCACCCGGAATTACCTCATTCGTTTTGTAATGCTTGGCAAACATTTTCAACACCTCCGGTTCCGCAGCCCAGTTCTCCATAATCTGAGAAGGCAGCTCAACAAAGTCACGCGACACTGCCGTGCCTGCCAGACTCTCGTAGTTTACGTTTGAAAGCAAGCCATGAAGTGCATGCCCGAATTCGTGAAAGAAGGTAGTTACCTCGTCGAAAGTCAGCAACGCTGGTGCGTCACCCGTAGGTTTGGAAAAATTGCATACAATCGAAATAACCGGTGCTATACGTTTTCCTTTTTCCATTTTCTGCGAGCTGTAAGATGTCATCCATGCACCGCCACGCTTAGAGGCTCTGGGGAAGAAATCGGTATAAAGAACTCCCACGAATTTGCCATCCGCTTCTGTCACCTCATAGGCTGCTACTTCTTCATGATATTTAGGAATGTTGGTTATTTCTTTAAACTGCAGACCGTATAACTTCTTGGTCACAGTGAACACGCCCTCACGTACTTTTTCCAGACTGAAATACGGCTTTAGCTCCTGCTCATCCAGATCGAAGCGGTTCTTACGTACCTTTTCGGCATAGTATCTCCAATCATACGGTGCTAGCTTAAAATTTTCGCCTGATGCGTCAATCATTTTCTGAATATCGAATGCCTCGCGCTCTGCAACACTTAAAGCAGGCTTCCATAGCTGATTAAGCAGTTTATATGCATTTTCGGGATTTTTAGCCATCGTCTCTTCCAATATATAGCTGGCATGGTCTTTATATCCAAGAAGCTGCGCCTTCTCTCTGCGAAGGTTGACAATGGACTTTACAACTTCCTTATTGTCGAACTCATTGTTCTGGTCTCCTCTTAATGTATAGGCTTCCCAAATCTGCTTTCTCAGCTCACGCTTATCAGCATACTGAAGGAAGGGCATTACACTCGGGTTTTGCAATGTAAAGATCCACTTTCCTTCTTTTCCCTTAGCCTTAGCCTCTTCTGCAGCCGCGGAGACCAATTCAGCTGGCAGACCTGCCAGATCCTCTTTCTTGTCAATCACCAAACCGTAGTTATTAGTCTCAGCCAATAAATTCTGACCGAATTTGAGACTTAAGAGCGAAAGTTCCGAATTGATCTTTCTAAGCTTGGCTTTGTCCGCATCGCTCAGGTTGGCTCCGCTTCGGATAAAAGACTTATGGGTTTTCTCTAAAAGCTTAGCCTGTTCAGAATTTAGCTTCAGCGACGCTCTGTTGTCCCATAGATTTTTTACTCTCGCAAATAACTTCTGATTGAGAATAATGTTATCGCTATGTGCTGCCATCTCCGGAGAGATTTCGCGTGCTGTCTGTTGTATCTCCTCATTGGTATTTGCGGAGTTCAGATTGTAGAATACTGAGCTTACACGCGTTAATAGCGCTCCGGATTTGTCCATTGCCACAACGGTATTCTCAAAAGTTGGCTTTGATGAGCTGTTCGCAATCGCATTTATTTCCGCCTCGTGCTGCTTTATGCCCTCCAGTATTGCCGGCCTAAAATGTTCGTTCTTTATCAGATCAAACGGCGGAACCTGATGAGGTGTAGTATATGCTTTAAAAAAAGGATTCATGGTGCTTGTTTGACTGAATGCATATTGGCTGGTACATAAGCCAAATGCAAGCGTTGCAGTTAAAATTTTCGTTTTATTTATCATACAAATATTAATATCCCCGCAAAAGTAATTAGCTTTCATGGATTTGTCGAATCTGTACCGTTGATATTACGATTTATTCCGAAATCTTCTGTTTGAAGTCGTAATTAAGCAGTTTCGGAACATTTACACTCTCTATTATCTTCCAGCTGTGGAGCTCGTCGACAAATTCAGGGACGCTATAGCCTGATGCTAGAGAGGCTTTGGGATAAAAGGAACTTTTTTGCGGATGTTGTGGAGCGACAGCATGGAAGAGGTGGCCAAATGCCCGTTTTTCCAAAATTGCCATTGTTATTCCCAAACAATCGTCCTGATGAATCAGGTTGACGGGTGCTTGTCCGTTAGGAATATTAGTTTTGCCCGCAAAAAATCTTCCCGGATCTCGACCCGGACCGATTAACCCCGAGAAGCGTATTACGGTTGTATTAAAGATAGTACAGCCTTGCAAGTATATTTCTGCGGCAAGAATTGCTTTTCCCGATGCTGTTTCAGGAGAGGGAACGTCATTCTCATTAAGGACGCTGTTGGCGTCTGAAAACACGGAGGTCGAGCTGATGAAAACGATCTCCTTCACCGGAGTGTCTTGCAAACGTTCCGTTAGCCGCCTGATCTTACCCTCATAATCATCTTCGCTACCGGCCCTCAGCTTCGGAGGAACGCCAAGAATCACTATTTCACTATCGAAAAAATTGCCTGCGTCCTCATCCTGGTCCAAACTAAAAAGATAAGCATCTATACCGGCCGACCGGATATCTGCTAATTTGCCAGTCGTAGTAGTAGAACCTTTCACCTGATGCCCTGAATCTACAAGTTGTTTTGCAAGAGGAAAGCCAAACCAGCCGCAGCCAAGAATACTCACCTTAGATCGTTTCGTCATATCATTGGAACCTTTTTTCAAATGTAGAAATTACTGATCCGCAATGGCTAAGTTTGCCGAAAAGAATTAAAATGGCTTTTAAATATACAAACGATCTGATAAATCAGGGATTTACCTACGCTGCTTACAGGAACAAAATTTCAAATCAGCTTGCCGAACAGGATTCAGCTCAGGAGAGCGCCCGAAAACTGTTGAAATACACATCTAAAAATGAAGCGAGAATGACTTCGCTTGATCAGAGCCTGACGCTTATCCCGGAAGTGTTAGAAACACTCAAGGATTCTAAGCCGGTGACATGGCTCGTCCTGACAGAAGGCTGGTGTGGTGATGCTGCAAGCAGCGTACCTGTTATAGCCGCAATAGCAGCGCAATTCCCCGACAAGATAAAGCTGCGGTTTTTTTTCAGGGATGAGAGTCCGGAACTGATGGATGCGCACCTGACTAATGGGGGAAGGTCGATCCCAAAGCTCATTATGTTGGATGAGTCTTTAAATTTCCTCACTAGCTGGGGGCCGAGACCACAGACCCTACAGGATCAAATGGGCGTGTGGAAAGACGAGTATGAGAATGATTTTACGGCGCTTATTAGGAGAGTTAATTCCTGGTACGACGACGATCAGGGTATTTCCATACAAAGGGAGATACGCACTATGATAGTAGATCAGAAAACCCGCCAACAGTCTGTATAACCCTGCCAACATATATTTAATTTATAGACAACTATAACCTGACATACAAACACAAATTTATCTTCTAGGAAAGGGCTTATTATGAATGTTTTCCCTCGACCCAAAAAGGTAGTGAATGGCAGGATCCGCAGTTTGGCATGCAAATTGTCCTGAATGGCATACATACATTAATTTAAAAATATGAAAAAGTCAATTAAACTATTCACAGCGGCAGCTTTTGCTTTAGGCGCTTTATTATTTTCAACGAATTCGAATGCACAGGATTCTCAGGCCTGGAGATTAGGTGTAGGCGTAAGCGCTGGAGCTTCAACAGACGATAATTACGGCCTCGTACTTGGCGGAGACTTAAAATTGCAAAAGGATTTTGTTGGTCCCGTGTCAGCTACTTTATCTGCTGGCTATACTAATTTCTTTGTTAAAGATGAATTGGAGGAAATGGGCGCGTCAGATTACGGTGTAATCCCGGTAAAAGCAGGTATTAAAGTGTTTTTAACTCCTAACTTCTATGCGGGAGGTGAAGTAGGTGCTGGATTTGAAACAACTGGAGCAAAACAAACATCTTTCATCTGGGCTCCAACAATTGGATGGGGCTTTGGAAATGGTCTTGATGTAGGAATCAGATATGAAGACTATGCTAAAGACTTCCGTCCTCAACAAGTTGCTTTACGTGTAGCTTACGGATTCAACCTGAGCAAGTAATTATTTTTTTAACAAACAAAGTAGAGGTGGTTGCAGCGAAAGCTTAACCACCTCTAATTATTTTACAAGCTCCGCATCCATCAGAAACAGTTCAGACCGATAGTCTCCGGTCTCATTTAATATAAGCTTTCCCTTGATCTTAACAGGTTTATCACTATAGCGGACAGGTGTTTTTGAGTGTACCTCGATCATCGCTGGAACATCACCCTCTCCGCAAAACTGACATTGATCAGTAGGTAAAACCGACAGCATGAATAAAGAATGGGTCATTCCCGCTTTTACCGGTATAATATAGCCGGGAAACTCCAGGACCTTATTTTCGAGATTTTTTAACGCGGCTGGAAAAGAGGCAGCCCATACTTTCTTACTATTCAGCTTGTAAGTGCGGTCGGCAATCAGTTCCCAGGTCTTAGTCATCAGCGGTATGTCACCAACATGCTGAGATTTAGCGGAAAATGCGTACAGAATAAACAGGGTTACAAATACAATTTTTTTTAGTGTGTACATACCGGACATCCTTCTTATCTTAAATAGTGCAAAGGTAGCCAATCCGTTTTTTAGCACGCAACATTTAGAACATGAGCATTTGTAAAAAAAATGATCATTTAAGTTAAACTTTACAATATAAAGGTCAATCGGAGCGTTTCTTCGGATATATTATATTATTTTTGTACAAAGTACTATTAGTTGTAACAATCATCATTGTTCTTCAGTATAAACGAGACTAGACCCCATCATCGCATACACACATAAGTAATGGTTAAGTTATTTGCAGGCGGATTTCCCCGCGATTTAGAAGAAATAGAATTAAAAGACATCTTCGAGCAATTTGGAACAGTTGATTCTGTTAATATTGTCAGGGATAAACACACAGGCATTAGCAGACGGTTCGGTTTTGTGAACATGCCTAATGAAGAAGAAGCCAGTATTGCACTTCAAAGTTTACATGAAGCAAGTATCGACCAGGATGTTATCAGCGTTACATACGCAGATGACCGGAAAAAAGAAAAACCGGTTCCCGCAAAGCCGGCTGCCCGAAAGATAGAATACAAGGCAAGGCCTAAGGTCTACCAAAAGGTTACCAGACCTGGCGAACGCGTTGGCGGTAAAAGACCAAGAAAACGTATTTAACAGTAAAGCTATCCTTCCCGGATGGCTTTTTTATTTAGCATCTCTTCGTATCTTAATGAATCTAAACATTATCATGGTAACGCTGTAATTATTATGTGCAGATTATTGCCAACTAATGCCAAATGAAGACATATGAAAACACTAAGTAATCGTCAGATAGCCATTCTAACTGAGAATGGCTTTGAAGAGGTCGAACTGACCAGTCCAATGCAGGCTCTAAAGGATGCCGGCGCGACCGTCCATGTAGTGTCGCCTCAAAAAGAGAAGGTGAAAGCCATGAAAGATCATGATTGGTCAATCGAAGTTCCCGTTGATAAGCATGTCTCAGAAGTAAGTGCCGCTGAATACGATGGCCTTGTCTTGCCTGGAGGTGTCTTTAATCCGGACCAGTTGAGGATGAATGATCAGGCTATCCGTTTCATAAGCGAATTTTTTGAAGCAGGAAAACCCGTCGCAGCCATATGTCACGGCCCTCAGGCCCTGATCTCGGCTAATGTAGTCCGCGGGCGAGATATAACCTCTTACCCATCAATCAAAACAGATCTTATTAATGCAGGTGCTAACTGGCTTAATCTCGAAGTCGTCGTTGACAACGGCCTTGTCACAAGTCGTACACCGGAAGATCTTCCAGCATTCAACAAAAAGATGTGCGAAGAATTCGCTGAAGGAATCCATGAAGGGCAGAAGTCCTAATAAAGGAGATCTATGCAAGGATTCCAGATCTTGTCAATTTAATTATACTACCGGCAGCGCTCATTCAAAAGAGTGCTGCCTTTTTCATAATCGCCCTGCCGGCCCTCGTTTATTTTAGGGCCTTTCAAGAGATGGCCTATGTTTTCTATTGTTTTTCAAAGTTTTTTTATAGAAATACCGGTAATTACTCCGGTTCCTTGTAATATTTTCTTTTCTTTAAAGGTAAAAGGACCTTAATCGGTCTATTCCTTCTTAGAAAATCATATGAACGAACTTATTAACGAAATTAATAGTATTGTCTGGAGTGACGCACTAATCATCTTATGTCTCGGTGCAGGAGTTTACTTCTCTGTCATAACGCGTTTCCTGCAAGTCAGATTTCTGCGTGATATGGTTGGCTTGTTGTTCAACGGTCAGGCATCAGACAAAGGCGTAAGCTCCTTTCAGGCGTTCAGTATGGCTATAGCGGGGAGAGTTGGAACCGGTAATATAACGGGCGTTGCCACTGCAATAGCTATGGGAGGTCCGGGCGCTGTCTTTTGGATGTGGACGATCGCTTTCCTCGGAAGCGCCTCCGCATTTATAGAAGCCACATTGGGACAGATCTATAAACAAGTCAAAGACGGTCAGTACAGGGGTGGGCCTGCATTCTATATTGAGAAGGGTCTGGGAATGAAGTGGTATGCTGTCGTTTTTGCAGTAGCAACCATCTTAAGTACAGCCCTCTTGCTTCCCGGCGTACAGAGTAATAGTATTGCCACCAGTATTCATACTGCATTTAACGTATCTCCGACAGTAACGGGGGTGGGCGTAGCAATTTTGCTTGCCCTGATTATTTGCGGAGGTGTCAGAAGGATAGGTAAAGTGGCCGAAATTGTTGTCCCTTTCATGGCCGCCGCATATATACTCATGGCGGTGGTCATCATATGCATGAACATTACGGCGGTGCCGGCGATGTTCGGACTGATATTTCGTTCTGCATTCGATCTTGAGCCAGCATTTGCGGGAATCTTCGGACTTGCCGTTTCCTGGGGCGTTAAGCGTGGAATCTACTCTAATGAGGCGGGACAGGGAACTGCTCCGCATGCCGCTGCTGCTGCAGAAGTTACACATCCCGTAAAACAAGGTCTGGTGCAGGGATTTTCCGTCTATATAGATACCCTTTTCGTATGTACAGCTACCGCCTTTATGATTCTCTTCACCGGGCAATACAATGTCGTCAATCCGGAAGGAGGTTTCCTTGCAGAGAACATGCCTGGGGTTCCCATTGGTCCCGAATTCACCCAGCGCGCTGTGGATACCTATTTTCCAACTCTCGGAGCCGGCTTTGTTGCTATCTCGCTTTTCTTCTTCGCATTTACAACGATAATTGCCTATTACTATATCGCAGAAACAAACCTGAGCTATCTGGATAAAAAAGAGAAGGGTAAATGGATAGTGTGGGTATTACGTATCGTAATTGTTTTTGCAGTCTTTTACGGCTCAATAAGGACCGCAGAAATTGCATGGGCGGTAGGCGACATAGGGGTCGGTATCATGGCATGGCTCAACATCGTTGCTATCTTTCTCCTGCGTAAGCCTGCAATACTGGCGCTTAAAGATTATGCAGCACAAAAGAAGCTTGGTATTGATCCGGTTTTCAGTGCCAGGAAGCTCGGAATAAAGAACGCTGACGAGTGGGATAAGAACTAATCCGGCATTTTTATGTTATTTTGAGTTTCCAGGAAACTTCATATAACGGCAGCATGACCCGGTACGCTTCAATTTTCTGTTATCTTCTTACTTCTCTTGTCTGCTGCATCTCTGTCAGGGCGCAATCCCAGGATAGCATAGAAGCTGCTATAGCTCCCGAATACAATCAGGTGGGCCGCTTTCACAAATTCTGGCTGGGTGATAATTACCGCACGCTATGGGCGACACCGGTGAGAATGCGTGTTCTTGATCTCAGTAAGGAACGTGGTGGTTTGAAAATAGTGAAACTGGGTGGGGGTATGCAGACAAGGTCAGTTCGGCTAGTCGACAACAGTGGTAAGGAGTGGGTCTTAAGGACGGTACAAAAGTATCCCGAAAGAAGTCTGCCTCCTGATCTTCAGCCAACAATAGCCAGAGATATCTTACAGGATCAGGTTTCCACAGCTCATCCCTATGGTGCCTTGATCGTACCCCCGTTGGCCCGTGCACTATCTCTGCCGCACGCTAATCCTGAAATCGTATATGTGGGTGACGACCCACAACTAGGTGAATACAAGACCAGCTTTTCAAATGCTGTGTACTTATTCGAAGAGCGTCAACCATTTGAATCTGCAGATACAGATAATACGTTGAAAGCCCAACAGGAACTGCTCGAAGACAATGATACCCGGGTGAAGCAGAATCTGGTGCTAAGGGCGAGATTGCTTGATTTCCTGGTGGGCGACTGGGACCGGCACGAAGACAACTGGAGGTGGGACGACCAGAAAGATAAGGACGGAACAGTCTATGCCCCCATTCCCAGAGACAGAGACAAGGTTTTTTATAAAACTTCAGGAGTGCTGCCCTGGATTCTTTCCCATCAATGGCTAAAATCCAACATACAGCCATACAGCGGCACAATCAGAGACATCAAAACATGGAACTACAACGCCCGCTATTTCGACCGCTTTTTTCTTACGCAACTTACTCGGGAGGATTGGATAAACGAAATTCGTTTGGTTCAGAGCCGCATAACAGATGCACTGCTTGAAAAAGCGATGCTAAGAATGCCCGATACTATCTATAACCTCAGCGGACAGCAGCTTCTCGCTTTTATTAAAAAGAGGAGAGATAATCTGATGCCTCTGGCACTTGAATACTATGCGTTTCTAACAAACGTAGTTGATATACCAACATCAGAGAAAAGAGAATTTGTAGATATCAACTATCTTGACAGTGGCAGCATCAATATCAGAATAGAAAATAAAAAGAAGGACGGAACGCGGGGACGAAAACTCTACGACCGGACGTTCAATCAGGATTCTACAGAGGAAATACGGATCTACGGATTGGCCGGTGAAGATGTATATAGTACAAAGGGTAGTGCCCGATCCAAAATGAAGGTACGGATTATAGGAGGGAAGGATCGCGATAAATTCATAGTTCCCAACACGCTGCCGGCATCCAATAAACTGTACATATACGAACGTAAAGATAGTCCTGATACCATGCAACTCGCCGGGAAACCCAGGCTTAGACTTTCCCGCGATACGGTCGTTCATCAATTTGATCCCAGGAGCTTCGTCTACGATCGTTCGGGTCCTACAGTCCTGCTTAACTACGGGTTCGATCAAGGCCTGCTTCTTACAGCTGGTTATATGAAAGAGACCCAGGGCTTTAGAAAATATCCCTATGCCCGGAAACATGAATTTGCCGCAAGCTATTCAACGGGGAGACAGTCATGGGCATTTCGTTATGAGGCCGACTTCAAGCATCTGATCGGCAAGAACGATCTCAATATCGAAATCAATTCCCTCGGCCCCCATCATGTTAGCAACTTCTTTGGTATGGGAAATAACTCCCTCTACGAGCAAGGGGACGAATGGGATATCTCCTATTACCGGAACAGATATGATTTCCTGACAGCAGATTTGAAGTTGCGGAGACAGCTCGGTAATGCCTGGAAGGCAGAGGTCGGACTAAGCTCTGAATATTATGCAAGCAAGGCTTCGAATAACCTGGATAAATTCTTCCATAGCTACAACATGCGTTTTCCCGAAGAAGCCATCTATCAGGAACGCCTTTTCGCGGGGTTCTCTGCCGGGTTCACTTTCGACACCCGTCCCGATATGCTGAATCCTTATAAGGGCGTTTACTGGAAAACGCAACTAACAGCAAAAACCCAAATGAACGGAAGTTCCCGATCCTACAGTAGAGTAATTTCAGAAGCAGGCTTCTACTTGGGGCTTAAGGATTCAACTATTGTGATGGCCAATAGGATAGGAGGTGGAACCACCCTAGGAAACCCACTCTTCTTCCAGCAAATGAGTCTTGGAGGAGAACGAAATCTTAGAGGCTTCCGAACCAACCGCTTTGTCGGTCAAACAATGCTCTATCATAACCTCGAAATACGCATTAAGGTTCTCAGTTTTACATCCTACCTGCTGCCTGGAACAGTCGGATTGATCGCTTTCAACGACATTGGTCGCGTCTGGATGCCGGCAGAGCAGTCCTCCGAATGGCACGATGGCCACGGTGGCGGCGTTTACATCAGCCCCGCAAACCGCATCCTTATTCAGGCGATTGTCGGCTTTTCAAAGGAGAGCACTCTCCCCTATATTACGCTTGGCTTCAGCTTCTAAGAAAATAACGGCAATTTGATACGAAATGTAGAAATTATGAAACATAATTTGTGATTTCTTAGAATGATATTACTTCTATTTGTGAGGTACTATAATCGTTAAAAATTAAATCTATCGTATGCCTTCTTTAAATAATTGTTTCGATGACATTTTATTTTTTTGAGCCAAAAACACTACTCTAGCACGTGATTAATATTTATTATATTAGTATATAACTACCAATTATAAAACCAAATTCAAACAGCCTATGGCAATCAATCCGTCCTGGTTTATTGAGGCATTTTTCCCTGTAAAATAGTAAAGCTGAATCATTCTAAATCAAAACCCCTATGAGATCAAACAACATGAATTAATGTCAAGGTATCCACATTTTAAAAATTAACCAATTCTTCAAAATGTACAAACTCCAAGCTAATCAAAAGAACCTATGCAAAGAAAATTACTAAGGACATGCCGGCTTGCTGGCATCCGTGTTATGGGTGAACATTGGTACCCAAAACTGCAATCGAAATTATCACTGATGATGATCTTCTTTCTTCTGTCATCAGCGGCATCTGCCCAAACCAATGTATCGGGAAGAGTTACCGATGAAACTAACCAACCTCTGATCGGTGTGACTGTAACAGTCAAGAACGTCAGAGGCGGCACGCAAACTGATGCCAACGGACGGTATACGCTGAGCGTACCCAACGCATCCGCAATTTTGTTGTTCCGCTATATTGGCTACCAGAACCGGGAGATAACTGTCGGAAGTCAAACGGTTGTCAACGTCCAGATGGCCGCTGCGGGGGGTGAGGCTCTGGAAGAGGTTGTTGTGGTAGCCTACGGTACCCAAAAGAAAGCGACAATTTCCGGCGCCATCAGTAACATCCAGGCCGTAGACATCGTGCGTACACCTGCAGTTGCCGCAACGAGCGCACTTGCCGGAAAGATACCGGGCGTAACGGCACGTACAACAGACGCGCGTCCCGGTAATGGAGCAAACCTTCAAATTCGTAATTTGGGAAACCCGCTGTATGTTATCGACGGTGTAGCTTACAGTACCAGTAATGGAACGGATGTTTTCGGATACAATACTGGAATTTCCGGTGTCAATGCCTTTAATCAGCTGGGTATCGACGACATCGAAAGTATCACTGTTTTAAAAGATGCATCTGCCTCAATTTATGGTTTAGCTGCAGGAAACGGGGTTGTCCTGGTTACGACAAAAAAAGGTAAGAAAGGAGACAAGCCTACACTTGGAGTTTCTGGTTATTACGGACTCCAGAATTTCACGCGCTTTCCGAAGCCAGGGAATGCCGGGCAGTATATCCGTGGTCGTCTGGAATCTGAGCAAAATCTCGGAAATAATCCGGCAAACCTCTATTCTCCTGAAGAACTGGCCAAATGGGAGGCTGGTGTAGAACCTGGCTACCAGAGCTTCGACTACTATGATTTCGTCGTCAGACCGAATGTTCCTCAATATTATATCACGGCTAACGCTTCCGGAGGTACTGAAAAGTCTACCTATTATCTTTCTCTCGGACATCTCAATCAGGATGCCACCATTAAGGACTTCAACTTCAACCGTACAAACCTGCAAGCCAATATCTCGAGCAATATACTAAAAGGCCTGACAGTAGGAGCGCAGATCAGTGGAAGGATAGAAGATCGTCATAATGTGGGAGTTCCGGGATTGGACGATTTTTTTAATCCTTTGCTGAGTATTGGAAGTATGTGGCCTACAGAAACGCCTTATGCCAATAACAATCCAAACTATATAAATCAAACACACAACGTCAATGTAAACCCTGCAACATATAGGGATGATGTTACCGGTTATATTGATAACATCACCAGAGGCGGAGGCGCGAAATTCACCGCGCAATATGACTTTAACTTCGGACTTACAGCAAAAGGGTTATACTCTTATGATTATAGCAATGAGGATTTCGAAGGTTTTGAATATACCTATCCTGCGTACATCTACGATCCTGCCACCGATACCTATAATGACAGAGCTCCAAATGGTGCTCTTTACGGTAATCAAAATCCTTGGAGAGAAAGACATAAAAGAAACGTTATCGCAAAGTTCACGCAGTTTCAGTTAAACTACAATAAGCAGATCAAAGACCATTCCATATCAGCTTTGGCCGCTTTTGAGCGTAGGGAAGCAACAAATGACTATTTAGCGTTGCACTCAGTTCCTCCAAATAACATTATCCCTACTCAGGTATTCGCGGACCTGGACTATATTGGCGATACGCATTATGAAGAGGCTTTCGAAGGATATGCAATGAGGTTAAACTATGACTACAAGAAGAAATACCTCATTGAAGCTGTAGGTAGATATGATGGATCTTTTCTGTACCGTTCGGACAGCCGCTTTGGTTTCTTTCCTGGTGTGTCTGTTGGATGGCGTATCTCTGAAGAGGGTTTTTTCAAAAAGATCTTCTCAGATAATGTTAACGAGCTGAAAATCAGAGCGTCTTACGGCGAAACCGGAACTTCCCTGCAGGATGTGAACAATGGAAACTATATTAATCCATCTCCATTCGACTACCTGACCGGATACAACGTTAATGCTGGCAATGCGGTATTGGACGGAACTTTTTACAATGGAGTTGTGCCCCGGGGACTTCCAATTACGACCTTATCATGGTTAACCAACGAGACTTCCAACGTGGGTATCGATTTTACTATTTTCAAATATTTTACGGGTCAATTTGATCTTTTCAGGCGGAAGCGTTCCGGACTACCAGCTCGTCGATATGACGTTCTGCTGCCTAGTGAAGTTGGATATCTTCTTCCTAATGAAAACTTAAATTCAGACGTGACCCAGGGTTTTGACGGTTTTTTAACCTACAGCAACAAGATTGGACAGGTTGAATTCTCCCTCGGAGGAAATGCTACTCTTGGTAGAACTAAAAACGACTACTTATATAAGGAACGTTTTGGAAATTCATACGATCAATATCGAAATGGCGGATCAGGACGTTGGCAAGGTGTTAACTGGGGGCATCATATAGTCGGAAGGTTTCAGTCACAACAAGAGATTAATGATCATCCTGTGAATATTGATAATCAGGGCAATACGAGCTTGTTGCCAGGTGATCTGATCTACGAGGACCTTAACGGAGATGGAATCATCAACCATTTGGATTTGAAGCCTATCGGATACTCTGAAGGAGCACTTCCATATTTCAACTATGGAATCAACGGTCGTGTAAGTTTCAAAGGGATCTCACTCGCCTTTGACTTCATGGGTGCAGGCATGCAAACCTATTTTAGAGATTGGGAGTTGAAATATCCATTTCAGAATAACGGAAACTCACCTGCATATATGCTGACTGACCGCTGGCATAGGGCTGATCCCTATGATCCAAACAGCGAGTGGATTCCCGGAACTTATCCTGCCTTAAGAAAAGACCGGACAACGAATTCTGTTTTCAGGAGCCCAATAAGTAATTCTGACAGAAACGACTTTTGGACAACAAATATCCGCTATCTAAGGCTAAAGAACCTGGAGCTGGGATATACTTTCCCAAAGGCTCTCGTTCAAAAAGTCAACATATCAGGCCTGCGCATCTATGTTAACGGTTCAAATCTCTTTTCTTTCGACAACGTGAAGGAGTTTGAAATCGATCCTGAAATTTCAGCAACTAATGGTCTGATTTACCCGCAGCAGAAGATCTATACGTTTGGGTTTAACTTAACTCTTTAGGATGATTATTGTTATGAAAAAGATATCAAAATACTTCATATTCAGCTTAGTATTGTTGCTAAGTATAAGTGCTTGCAAAAAGGATTTCCTAGAAAGGGAACCAACTACTATTGTGACTGATGAGCAGTTGTGGAAGGATCCCAAGTTGATTACTGGCTTACTTGCCAACTTCTATGACCGTCTTCCAACCGAAATGGGTCTTAACGATCAGGCGGGCTCCCAATGGCGAAACATGGCCAATTATGACGATGCTATGTGGTCAGGAAACTCAAATGAGGACTGGCGGAATAATCTCATAAATTATAATAGGGATGCCTGGAGATTCTACGATTATTTCTTTATCAGGGATCTGAATCTGGCTATTGCAAATGCCGACAAGTTTGGCAGTGCGAGTCTTTCTGAAACACAAATTGCTCAGCTCAAAGCCGAGTTTCGGTTCATTAGAGCATATATTTATTTTGAAATGGTAAAGAGAATGGGCGGTGTCCCTTTGATTACCGAGGAATTGATTTATGACTTCAGCGGTGATCCAAGTAGTCTTCAGTACCCAAGAGCCAAGGAATCAGAAGTTTATGATTTTATTGCAGCTGAGCTTGATGCCATTAAGAACGACATCGGTAACACTGGGAGTGCTACTCGTGCTAATAAGTACACATGTATGGCACTGAAAAGTCGCGCAATGCTTTACGCTGGTTCTCTAGCCAAGTATAATGCATTGCTGACTCCGAATATCGTAACCAATGGGGGAGAGGTTGGAATTCCGGCAGCAATGGCTACCTCTTATTTTCAGAAGTCGTTGGAGGCAGCTCAGGAAGTTTTGTCTGGACCATACTCTCTCTATGCTAACAATCCCAATCTCGGAGAGAATTTCTACGAAGCGCTTGTGAAGAAGATCAATAATCCGGAGGTGATTTTCGCAAGAGATTTTCTTTCATCAAAAGCCAAAAAGCACTTCTTTACCTATGAAAACATCGCTCGAGGAATTCGTGAAGACAATCTGAGCTCGTCAAGCATAGCTCCGTCTCTGAATTTGGTAGAGAGCTACGACTATCTTGATGGAAGCGCTGGTACCATTCGAACACGTAATGCTGCTAATACTGACTACATATACTACGACAATACATCAGATATTTTTGCAAACAAAGATGCACGCTTATATGGTACAGTAATTTATCCCGGTGCGCCCTTCAGAGGTCTCACTGTCGATATGCAGGCAGGTGTAATGAGATGGGATGCTGCTACGAATTCTTATCAGACGGTTGAAGGTCCTGACCTGGGATCAAACTATACAGACGGTAAACCGCTAATTGCAGCTTCGGGTCCTCACAGGTCAATCATGGAAGTTTCCAATACCGGTTTTTACCTGCGCAAGTATGTGGACGCCAACGGAGGTGCTTCTACCAGAGGTATTCAGAGTGACGTTTGGTGGGTTTGGTTCCGGTTGGGCGAGATTTATTTGAATGCAGCTGAAGCTGCTTTTGAGCTTGGTCAGACCGATGTCGCTTTATCTTATATTAACCCACTTAGGGCACGTGCGGGATTTCCGACAAATAGCTTAACCGCTACAACATTGACTATTGACAAAATTCGCAATGATAGAAGAAATGAACTGGCATTTGAAGATCATCGTCTATGGGATCTAAAGAGATGGAGACAAGCTGATAAGATTTGGAATGGAGATGCAGCAAATCCTAACGATGTCGTCTATGCACTTTATCCGTATCGTGTTGTCCGGCCAGGTGACCCCACACGTGATGGTAAATATGTATTTGTGAAGCTGAAAGCACCCCGATTCGGAGCGCCTCGTTTTTTTCAAATATTTAATTACTATTCTTCCTTTGACCAAGCTGTTATCAACAATAATCCAAAGATTATTCAAAACCCTTTCAACTAAGTGAATTATGAAAATTAAACCGTTTATATATATCCTCCTGTTCAGTATGATCAGTGGGGCTATAGGGTGTAAAAAGGATAATTATGACGCACCCGAATCGATGCTTACCGGTAAAGTGGTCTACGAGGGCCAGGCTATAGGAGTAAGAACAAACGAGGTCCAGTTAGAACTTTGGCAGCACGGATACGAGTTATTTACAAAAATACCCGTATATGTTGCACCTGATGGAACATTTTCAGCACGTCTATTTGATGGGAATTACAAGTTGACTATGCTTGTAGGCTCTGGACCCTGGCTTACTAGGACCGACTCCATCGATGTCAAGGTGCAGGGTAACACGATTGTAGATTTTCCGGTAACTCCCTATTCGTTTGTAAGAAGCGCAAATTATCAACGTAATGGTTCAACGATAACTGCTACAGCAAACGTGCAGTCAGTCAGTCAGGTGAACGCGCTGGAGTCGGTTAACTTCTATATCTTCAGTACCGCCCTCGTTGACAACGTCAATAAGACAGCGGAAGCAATTGTTCCCGCGGCATCAATTACGAATCTGTCAGGTGTGACTACTAATATAGCTATTCCAGCCACTCTTTCTAGTCTTGATGCTGTATATGTGAGAGTGGGTGTTAAGACAGCAGGGGTTGCAGCTCTGGCATTCTCACCTGCTGAGAGAATTGCATTGAAGTAGTATAAAATATACAACCCGGATATTACAGAAGCAAATTTGCAGTATCCGGGTTGCCTCATGTAATTAATTGTTTACTTGACGCTTATGCATTTTTATTTACCTTAGTCTGGCTAACTAACAACATATATGAATCAAAATCGCCCTTCCTTACTCATTGAAGTTCCGGGTCCAATTAAATTCCAATGAAAAAAACCTCACTATCACTTCTGATCGCTTTTTTAGGCGTAAACCTGAATGCAAATGCGCAAACCGCTGTGACGATCGACGTCAACACGGCGAGTGCCAAAACTGTTATCAGTAAAGACATTTACGGTCACTTTTCCGAGCACCTCGGACGCTGTATCTACGACGGGTTCTGGGTTGATCCAGCAATGAATGTCCCCAAAAAAGATCGTATCCGCCTCGATATCGTCGATGCACTTAAAAAGATCAAAGTACCCAACCTCAGATGGCCGGGAGGCTGCTTCGCCGACGAATATCATTGGCGCGACGGTATTGGTCCCCGCGAACAGCGTCCTAAAATGGTTAATACCAACTGGGGCGGAGTCGTTGAAGACAACAGCTTTGGTACGCATGAGTTCCTGGAGCTTTGTGCCCTCCTCGAATGTGAGCCCTATATCGCCGGAAACGTGGGTAGTGGAACGGTAGAAGAAATGGCGAAATGGGTAGAGTATCTGAATTTTGACGGCGTGAGCCCTATGGCCAATCTTAGAAAAGAGAACGGAAGAGCAGAACCATGGAAAGTCAGCTTCTGGGGGGTAGGTAACGAAAGCTGGGGCTGCGGTGGTAACATGACCCCTGAATACTATGCTGATCTTTACAAGAGATATGCTACCTATGCCCGTAACTATCCGGGTGCGCCACTTAAGAAGATTGCCAGCGGCGCAAATGCATGGGATGTAAACTGGACCGAGGTGCTCATGAAGAACATCCCGATCCGCGACATGTGGGGTGTATCGTTGCATTACTACACACTGCCCACAGGCAACTGGGGCAAGAAAGGTTCTGCTACGGTATTTGACGAAAAGGAATATTTCCAGACTATGAAAAATGGACTGGCGATGGACAGCCTGGTGAAGAAGCATTCCGAAGTGATGGATAAATATGATCCTCAGAAGAAGGTTGCCCTCGTAGTTGACGAATGGGGGGTATGGACTGATGTAGAGCCCGGAACAAATCCTGGATTTCTATATCAGCAAAATACTATGCGCGACGCACTGATCGCTGGATCTACCCTGAATATCTTTAACAATCACGCCGAAAGGGTGAAAGTAGCCAGTCTTGCTCAAACAGTAAATGTTTTGCAGGCGCTGATTCTTACCGAAAAGGAAAAGATGCTCCTTACACCTACATACCATGTTTTCGACTTGTATAAAGTTCATATGGATGCCAAATTGATCCCTCTTAACTTCAATAGTCCTGATTACGAAGTAGCAGGAAACAAAATCCCTGCAGTCAACGCTTCGGCTTCTATCGATTCAAATGGTGTGGTGCATATCACCCTGGTGAACCTGGATCCGAAGAAGAAGATCAGCATAAACACTGCCTTGAATGGCCTGAAATGGTCAGGTGTAACCGGACGTATCGTTACGTCTCCTAAATTCAACGACTATAACTCCTTTGATAACCCTAATAAAATCGTCGCTGCTCAATTCAAAGGCGCGAAAAAGAACGGCAACCAGTTGAGAGCAGAGCTTCCTCCGCTGTCAGTTGTCGAGTTGGAACTGAAATAAGATAGATATGATTTCAAAGGTAAATAAATACACAGGATTGCTCGCTATAGGGGCAGTCCTTGCCACCTGTACAGCGAATACAGTGAGTGCTCAGACTCCGAAGGTATTCACGATCAAAGCAAACGAAGTAAAAGCGGAAGTTGCACCAACGATGTGGGGCCTGTTCTTCGAAGATATTAACCAGGGTGCGGACGGCGGTCTCTACGCCGAGCTTGTAAAGAACAGATCTTTTGAGTTCGATGTTGCCGGGATGGGCTGGAAAGAGATGAAGGACAAGGATGCGGAAGGTAGCGCCCTCTACCAGAACCGTGGTAATGCCAATCCGGCAAACAGGCGGTATGTTCAGTTAAAGTCTGAATCCGGCCGTTATGGTCTTGCCAACGAAGGATTCAAAGGGATGGGTATCAAGCAGGGTATGCAATACGACTTCTCGGTTCTGGCCCGTCAGCACGAAGGCAGCTCAGGAAGTCTCCTTGTTGAACTCGTAGACGAGAAGAACAACGTAATTGGCACCACGAGCGTGAAACCGACCAGCACAGACTGGGCAAAATATAACGCATCTTTCGTAGCAAAGGCAACCGTTCCAAAAGCAAGCCTCAATATAGTGCTGACCGAAAAAGGTGGTATGGATCTGGACATGATCTCTCTGTTCCCCAAAGATACCTGGAAGGGTAGGAAAGGCGGTCTCCGAGCCGACATGGTACAGCTTCTGGCTGATATGAAACCCGGGTTCTTTCGATTTCCGGGAGGATGTATCGTTGAAGGACGTACGCTTGATGAACGCTTCCAGTGGAAAAAGACTATAGGAAACCCTGAAGATCGCGAGCTGATCATCAACCGCTGGAATGTAGAATTCAAGCACAGACTTGCTCCGGATTACTTCCAGTCTTTCGGCCTTGGCTTCTTTGAGTACTTCCAGCTCTGCGAAGATATAGGCGCTTCTCCTTTGCCTATCCTGAACGCAGGTATGGCCTGTCAGTTCAATACAGCGGAAGTAGTTCCTCTCGACGAGCTGCAACCCTATATTCAGGATGCCCTGGATCTGATTGAGTTCGCTAACGGACCTGCAACATCTCCCTGGGGAAAGAAGCGTGCCGAAATGGGACATCCCGAGCCTTTCAATATGACCATGATCGGAGTTGGTAACGAAAACTGGGGGCCGCAGTATATCGAGCGACTTAAATTATTCACGAAAGCCATCAATGCGAAATATCCGAAGATCAAGATCGTGAACAGTTCGGGTACTGATCCAAGCGGCGACCGGTTTGACTATCTGGATAAAGAACTAAGAGCAATGAACGTCGATATTATCGACGAGCACTATTATCGCGCACCTCAGTGGTTCCTCGATAACGCTGGTCGGTACGACAGTTACGACCGCAAAGGACCGAAGGTATTCGCAGGTGAATATGCTGCTCAGAGCGTCCGCATAGCAAGTCCCGATAACAAAAACAACTGGCACTGCGCCATGTCTGAAGCCGCTTTCATGACCGGTTTGGAGCGTAATTCCGATGTTGTGGTAATGGCATCTTACGCGCCTCTCTTCGCACATGCAGAAGGCTGGCAGTGGACACCGGATCTGATCTGGGTAGATAATCTCCGCTCTTATGGAACACCTAACTATCAGGTGCAGAAGCTTTTTTCTCTAAATAAAGGAACCCACGTTGTTCCGGTGCTATTGGATAATAAAGCAGTCTCCGGACAGGACGGATATTATGCATCCGCTACAATAGATCGCAAAACCAACGAGCTGATTCTAAAAGTTGTTAACTCAACAGGCAAGAGGCAGAGCGGTGCTTTCGTGATCGATGGAGCGGCTAAGGTACAGGGTAAAGGTTCACTTACAGTGATAAGCAGTGCCGACCTGGAAACCGTCAACTCATTTGAAGCACCAAATGCGATCAGTCCGAAAGTTTCTCAGATCTCTATCAAGAACAAACGCATAAATCTCGATCTGAACCCATACTCCGTGAATATGGTTAAGGTGAAAATCTAAATATCATGAAGAAGCAGATCCTGATTCTGTTCATCTATCTTGTTTCAAGTCTTGCCCTGAGAGGGCAGGAACTTGAAACAGATATCTCCGTCCATGACCCCGTAATGATCAAGGCGGGCAACCGGTATTACCTATTCTGCACAGGACGGGGTATAGCAGTGTGGTCATCTGCCGACATGAAAAACTGGAAGAGAGAAAAGCAGGTCTTCGAGGAAGCCCCTCCCTGGGCAGTGGCAGCGGTGCCGGGGTTCAAAAACCATATCTGGGCACCCGACATCAGCTACTGGAACGGCCAGTATTACCTCTATTACTCCATTTCAGCCTTCGGAAAGAACACCTCCGCCATCGGGCTCGTGGTAAACAAAACACTCAATCCAGAAAGCCCCGATTACAAGTGGGTAGACAAAGGGAAAATCATCCAGTCTTATCCCGGCATAACTAACTGGAATGCCATAGACCCGAACCTCATCACAGATAAAAAGAACAATCCATACCTCTCCTTCGGCTCCTTTTGGGATGGCCTTAAGCTGGTAAAACTCAGTAAAGACCGTTTGAAAGTCCTTGGCGACACCATAAACCTGCAAACCATCGCCAGTAGAAAAACAAATCCCAACCAGCAGGCAAATCCTCCAGCTGTTGACAATAATCCACCCGATGCCGGTGGTAATGCCATAGAAGCACCCTTCATTTTTAAGAAAAATGACTATTATTACCTGTTCGCTTCCATCGATTACTGTTGCAAGGGATCGAACAGTACTTACAAGATGATCGTGGGTCGATCCCGCAATGTAACCGGACCGTATTTAGACAAAGAGGGTCGCGATATGAAGACAGCCGGTGGGACACTCCTGATGGCAGGTAACGATGAGTGGCACGGGGTAGGACACAATGCTGTATGTCATTTCGATGGCGCCGACTATCTGATCTATCACGGCTACGATGCCAAAGATAACGGTAAGCCCAAGCTGCAGATTAAAACATTGCAATGGGACAAGCAGGGATGGCCGGAAGTGCAGGTTAATTAAAATTTAGATAACCAATTCAAGATGATTAGACACATAAGGGAATTCAGTTTCTTTCTACTGCTATTTGCCGGCTCATCAGCTGGAGCGCAGGTTAAGAGTTTTAAAATACCCAGTCCCAACGAGAAAATCGTCGTTACGTTTAATCTCAGTGGCAGTGGCGAACCCAGTTATACCATCTCCCGGAATAATGTGCAGGCGCTCGAGTCATCAAAGCTCGGCCTCGTTCGAACAGACGGCGACTTTGCCAGAAATCTTAAGCTTACATCTGCATCGCGCATCGAAGATGTAGCCAGGCAGTATGAGACACTCGTCGGCAAACGCCGCATCAACAAATACGCGGCTAAGCAACAGGTCTTCCATCTGAGTAACATTGCCGGTAAGGCCCTGGATATTATTTTCAGCGTATCAAATGATGGGGTAGCCTTCAGATATTATTTCCCCGGACAATCTGCAGACGTAAAGAAGATCACAAACGAGCTTACTACTTTCAACTTTCCTGAAAGTGCAAAAGGATGGCTGCAGCCGATGGCCGATGCGCAGACAGGATGGGAGCGCTCAAATCCATCTTACGAAGAAAACTACGAGCAGGGAATCCCTGTAGACAAAAAATCGCCTATTCGTGCGGGATGGGTATTTCCCGCGCTGTTTCAGAACGGTGATACATGGGTGCTCATTACAGAATCTGCCTCTGAGGGCAACTACGCGGGTACCCGGCTAAAGCCTGATTCGCCTGCCGGTGAGTACAGTATTGGTTTTCCTCAGTCGCCCGAAGTGTTTGCTCCTCAGGCAGCTTTGTTGCCTGAGTCTAAGCTGCCCTGGTACACCCCATGGCGCATCATTGCCCTGGGCAGCCTGAAGACCATCGTAGAATCTACACTTGGTACGGACCTCGCCAAACCAGCCGCAGACCCGGATCTTTCCTATATCAAGCTCGGCAAATCTGCCTGGAGCTGGGTGCTCATGAAAGACGACTCTACAGTTTATCACGTTCAGAAGCGTTTCGTTGACTATGCCGCTGACATGAATTGGGAGTACTGCCTGGTAGATGCGGAATGGGATAAGCGTATCGGCTATGAAAAGATTGCTGAGCTTTCGGAATATGCTCAATCAAAAAAGGTAGGATTGATCCTCTGGTACAATTCTGCCGGCGCATGGAATAGCACCCCATACACTCCACGTAATCTGATGCTGACGAGAGAAAGTCGCCGCGCAGAATTCGCCAGGCTTCAGAAGATGGGGATCAAAGGCGTCAAGATCGACTTCTTTGGCGGAGACGGTCAGTCCTTTATGCAGTACTATCAGGACATTCTCAGGGACGCAGCCGACCACAAGATCCTCGTGAACTTCCACGGTGCAACCCTTCCGAGGGGACTACAGGTTACATTTCCAAACCTGATGACGATGGAGTCAATCAAAGGGATGGAATTCCGGACTTTCGCCCAGGAAGCGGAAGACATGCAGCCTGCGCATTGCACAACCATCCCATTCACCCGGAACGTGTTTGACCCAATGGACTACACCCCGATGGTACTCCATAAAATCCCGAATATCAAACGCAAAACAAGTAACGGGTTCGAGCTTGCGCTCCCAGTATTATTCACCTCAGGGATTCAGCACATGGCAGAAACTCCTGAAGGTATGTCTCATGTGCCGGATTATGTAAAGCAACACCTTAGGAACCTTCCTTCTACATGGGATGATGTTCGTTTTATAGATGGCTTCCCAGGCAAGCGTGCGGTGATCGCGCGGAAGTCAGGGAATAAGTGGTATGTAGCCGGAATAAACGGAGAGGGTACCGAGAAAGAGCTGACTCTTGATCTTTCTTTCATACCCGGAAAAGGGAGAATGATCACTGACGGGAAAGAAGAGTTTTCATTTGCGCAGGCAGATGTTGTACCGTCACGCACTACAAACGTAAAGGTAAAAGGAGCTGGTGGATTCGTTATGATTTTTGAATAGTGAAATTGCAAAACGAGGTAATGAGGAATCATTTGATCAGAAATTTATATCAGGAAAATAAGGGGAATTGTTTTAAGGCTTTACAAGGCTCAGATTTCATAAGATGGTATATTGTCCGCCTGTTGGATAAAGATTGCAGTAGAGGGCTTCTAAATAGCTTGCAAGGACCGGAGTTGTTGCGGCATCTAAGTCTGTTTGTTGCCGTGATCATAGCAAGCACGCTGACAGCCACTGCGCAGACGATAAACTCTTCAGATAAAGTCAAGCTCAGCTACGTCGGAGAAGGTTGGGCCAACAACTCCGTTAATGCGGTGATCTTTCGAAAGAATTCCCTGGTCACATGGCGTGATACGCAGTTCGTCGCCTATTACGATAAAGACATGAGGGTGGTTCTTGGCAAACGCCGGCTGGGCGAAAACCACTGGACCATCCGGCAGACACAGCATAAGGGAAATGCGGCAGACGCCCATAATTCCATCAGCATCATGGTAGACGGAGACGGCTATCTTCACATGTCCTGGGATCACCATGGTCATGCTCTTCGCTATTGCCGAAGTATAGCTCCCGGCTCCCTGGAATTAACTGAAAAAATGCCTATGACCGGCAAGGTTGAGCAGAGCGTAACCTACCCGGAGTTCTACAAACTGGCCGATGGCAACCTTCTGTTCCTCTACCGCAATGGTGCTTCAGGGAAAGGCGACCTGGTGATCAATCGCTATGAAAAAGCTACTAAGACCTGGACACAGCTACATCAGAGCCTGATCGACGGTGAGGGAAAACGCAACGCCTATTGCCAGTCGTCTATCGACCAAAACGGTGTTCTTCATATTTCCTGGGTCTGGAGGGAATCACCTGATGTCGCAAGCAACCACGATATGGCGTACGCACGCTCCACCGACGGCGGACGTACCTGGGAGAAGTCGACCGGCGAAAAGTATAAAATTCCAATAAACATGGAATCAGCTGAATATGCTTGTCTAATTCCACAAAAAAGTGAGCTGATTAATCAAACCTCCATGACTAACGATGAAGCAGGTAATCCGTACATCGCCACCTACTGGAGGGACTCTGCGTTGACGGTTCCCCAGTATCGGATTATTTATCACGACGGCAAAAAGTGGGAAACGATATCTCCTTCATTCCGCAAGATTCCGTTTAGTCTGAGCGGAGCAGGAACAAAAGCGATCCCGATCTCCAGGCCTCAGATAATGGTGACGGGTGCCGGCAAGAAGGCGTCTATTCTCATGATTTTCAGGGATGAGGAGCGAGAAAGCAAGGTGTCTGCATTGACAATATCGAATTTAAGAAAGAAGATTTGGAATGTCAGCGATCTTACGGAAAGTTCAGTTGGCTCCTGGGAACCAACTTTCGATACAGAACTCTGGCAACAAAAGAAGGTTCTTAACCTATTTCTTCAAAATGTGCAGCAAGTGGACGGCGAGGGCAAGGCAGATATAGGTGCGCAGCCAGTCTATGTTCTTGAGTTTGATCCTCATGGAAAGCGTTAGGTAAAAGTTGATTTAATTATTGATATTAAATTATATTAAGTATTTGATTATTTGTATGATATTATATAGACCATGACAGGATGACATAGTCTATTTGTTGGGGTATAACTAACCTACTCGGATCTATTCTTCGATTGTCAATTCTCCACAGGTACTCTACTTTGTTTTTTCACATGAGCTGCTAGAAATCGAGTGTTAAAGTCCGTAATACCAAATGCCCCCCTGAATTTGGCCATTTACACCCCTCTGAAAGTCGCCCCTAATTACGAACTTGGACTCGACCAAAATACCTGATTCTATGAAAGAGTTCCTGCGCATGATCCACCTTACATTTTTTACACTGCTTCTGCTTCCAAATTTAACACCGGCGAAGGCCCAGACACTAAAACAGTTTACCCCAGGCGTCGTCTGGAAAGACACACAAGGAGAAGTCATCAATGCTCACGGCGGAGGCCTGCTTTATTCCAAGGGAACTTACTATTGGTTTGGAGAAAAACGTGGTCAGCGTGCCTCCGAAGGAGTGAACGTTTATTCCTCTAAGGACCTGTATAACTGGAAAACCGAAGGCCTCGCCCTGGCACCCGAAGATTCGCCCGAAAGCGATATCACCAAAGGCTGCCTGATGGAGCGCCCTAAAGTGATCTACAACGAAAAAACAGGAAAGTACGTTATGTGGTTCCATCTGGAGCTAAAAGGCCAGGGATATGACGCCGCACGTGCAGCAGTAGCTATCAGCAACAATCCTGCCGGGCCCTTCAAATTCCTGAAAAGTTTCAGGCCAAACGGGAATATGTCAAGAGATATGACCCTATTTGTCGATAAAGACAAATCTGCATATCATATCTATTCTTCCAGGGACAACTATGACTTGCGTATCGCAAAGTTGACCGACGATTATCTGAGCCCTACCACAGAGGACAAGTTGCTGTTCAGCCAGCACCGCGAAGCTCCGGCGATTTTCAGACATAACGATCTTTACTACATGGTTACCAGCGGCTGCACCGGATGGGCACCAAACAAAGCAAGTGTGCATGTCGCATCGTCTCTATGGGGACCTTGGGAAGATAAAGGAGATCCGATTCATGGTCCCGATGCTGCCACAACCTTTGGCGGCCAGTCCACCTTCATTTTACCCGTTCCGGGAAAGAAGAGCAAATTCATATTCATGGCTGATAAATGGAATCCGAAGGATCTAAAAGACAGCCGTTATCTCTGGCTTCCTGCTGAAGTCAAAGACGGAAAGCTTAGTATTACATGGTACGATAGCTGGAAGTTGTAAATACTGTCCGGATATTAATATTTTGCCTAAGGCTTAACCTGCAAAACCAAATTCAATGAAATTCAAAGTCCTATTCTTCCTGGCCCTCGGCCTGCTTCTGAACCCTGCACTTCAGGCCCAAACCAGGAAAACCGCTGCAACTGAGGACAGAAAGTTCTGGCTCAGCCATCTTGATCGCGTATCGCGACCTGTTCTGGAGAACCTGGCTGCCGACAAACTGAAACAAAACATGCCGGTGGTGCTATCCGACCGCATCGACAACAAAACTCAACGCACCAAAGTAGCCTATCTCGAAGCCTTCGGAAGAACACTCAGCGGCATAGGCCCCTGGCTGAATGCCGAAGGTGGTAGCAAGGAAGAGCAGGCCCTGCGTAACCAGTATCGTCAGTGGACGCTTAAAGCAATTGCCAATGCGGTTAACCCCAAAGCGAAAGATTATATGCAATGGGAAGGCGGACAACCGCTGGTCGACGCCTCTTTCTTTGCACTAGGACTCATCCGCTGTCCCTGGCTATGGGAGCACCTGGATAAGCAGGTTCAGCAGCAGGTTCACACGGCGTTGCTTGCCACACGCAAGACCGTCCCCGTTTATACCAACTGGATCCTCTTTTCAGGAATGATCGAAGCTTTTTTCTGTAAGTACGGAATGGATTATGACGACGTCAGGATAGAGTTTAGCATCCGGGAGTTTGCCGAGCACTGGTACACCGGTGATGGCATGTATTCGGACGGAATGCAGTTCAGCCTCGATTACTATAACAGCTACGTCATACAGCCATATATGTCAGCCATTCTCGAGGTCATCAACCAGAAGAACGGTCGCTATAACTGGTATAAAGCAAATTTTGCCAAGATCACTCAGCGTTATGCGGAATTGCAGGAACGCTTCATCAATGCCGATGGTAGCTTTCCTGTCACCGGTCGCTCCATTACGTACAGAGGAGGAGCGTTCCACCATCTGGCAGACATGGCGTACCGTAAAGGCTTGCCAAACTCACTCAAGCCTGCTCAGGTCAGAGGAGCATTAACAGCCGTTATCCGAAAAACGTTCGAGAAACAAGACTCGTTTACCAAAGACGGCTGGCTGACCATAGGATTATACGGAAACCAACCTCAGCTCGGAGACTTTTACATCACCACCGGAAGCCTGTATCTTTGCGCGGATATCCTGCTGCCTCTTGGCCTGTCTCCGGAAGATGAGTTCTGGTCAGCCAAGCCAGAACTCTGGACTTCAGCCAAGGTATGGAGCGGTCAGGATGTCCCTGCCGACCATGCGCTTCACTTAAAATAACAGGACAACCAGCCATAACCCGAAAGGTGGAAAACCACCTGATGCTAAATATAACAATGAGACCATGAATAAACTTGTATTAAACGTCAGTGCAGTCCTTTTGCTATTGATGAGCTCCTGTGCTGCCAAAAGAAGCAGCCAGTCGTCCGTCGCCAGCTCTAAGACCGATGTATTGGAAATCATCAACAGAGTAAACCGCTATTGGCAAAGCACTCACCCTCAGCCGGGCAATGCCTTTTGGCATGTAGCCGCCTATCATACCGGCAACATGGAAGCATACGCTATCACTCAGAATGAAGACTACCGCAAGTATTCCGAAGAGTGGGCTGAAGCAAACCAGTGGAAGGGGGCAAAGTCAGACAACAGAGCCGAATGGAAGTACAGTTACGGCGAGAAGGACGACTATGTATTGTTTGGCGACTGGCAGATCTGTTTCCAGACCTATATCGACCTGTATAAGCTCGACAAAGATCCGAAAAAGATTGCCAGAGCTATCGAGGTGATGGAGTACCAGATGAGTACCCCCAACAAGGATTACTGGTGGTGGGCCGACGGCCTGTATATGGTTATGCCGGTTATGACCAAGCTCCACCAGCTGACTGGTAATAAACTATATCTGGAAAAGCTCCATGAATACTTCACATACGCCAACAGCATCATGTATGACGCCGATGAAAAGCTTTATTACAGAGACGCCAAATATGTGTATCCGAAGCATAAAAGCGCGAGTGGTAAAAAGGATTTCTGGGCAAGAGGCGACGGATGGGTGATAGCAGGACTCGCTAAGGTGCTCAAAGATCTGCCGGAAAACGATCCGCACAGGAACGAATACATCACCAAATTCAAGGGCATGGCCGAAGCAGTTAAAAGCTCCCAGCAGCCGGAAGGGTACTGGACAAGAAGCATGCTCGACCCCGCTCACGCACCCGGACCGGAAACCAGCGGAACAGCCTTCTTCACCTACGGCCTTCTATGGGGAATCAACAACGGCATCCTGGATCACCAGGAGTATATGCCGGTGGTCAACAAGGCATGGAAATACCTCAGCACTCAGGCCTTGCAGGCTGATGGTAAGATCGGCTTTGTTCAGCCGATCGGCGAGAGAGCCATACCCGGTCAGGTTGTTGATAAAAACTCAACATCAGACTTTGGAGTCGGCGCATTCCTGCTTGCCGCATCAGAGATGTACAGGTATCTCAATAATGCCAGCGTCCCTTCGGCAGTGCTGCCGGGAGTGTATGCCGATCCTCATATTGCCGCCTTTGGTAACAAGTTCTATCTCTATCCCACTACGGACGGTACCGAGGGCTGGATGTCTGATTATTTCACTTGCTGGTCATCTTCTGACTTGGTTAAATGGAAGAATGAGGGGACAATCCTCAACCTGAAGAAGGATCTCGGATGGGCTACAGAACGTGCCTGGGCTCCAGCAATCGCTGCGAAGAATGGCAAATACTACTATTACTATTCTGCTGACGTAAATATTGGCGTTGCGGTAGCAGATAAACCAACCGGTCCATTTACTGATCCCTTAGGCAAGCCCCTCGTCCCAAGGGCAGCTTTCAAGGGGCAGATGATCGACCCGATGGTATTCGTTGATGACGACGGGGCAGCTTACCTATACTTCGGACAGGGCAGTTGCCATGTGGTCAAACTGAATGACGATATGATCTCCTTTGATATCTCACAGGTGAAAAGCTTCAAACCTGAAGGTTATAATGAAGGTGCATTTGTGTTCAAAAGAAACTCTAAGTATTACCTGATGTGGTCAGAGTATGATACGCGTGATCCTCGCTATTCTGTTGCTTATGCGACGGCAGACTCACCTATGGGACCTTTTGTTAAAGCCAGCCGGAATCCGGTACTTAAAGGTGAAGGAATTGTAAAAGGAGCAGGGCATCATTCAGTAGTGCAGGTGCCAGGAAAAGATGAGTGGTACATCGCTTATCACCGGTTTAAGATTCCGGGAGGCAACGGTTATAACCGTGAGACATGCATTTCTCCGATGCGCTTCGACGATAAGGGTGCAATCTTGCCGGTGGATGTCTTTGAAGAAGTTAAGCCTGTTCGTATCCGTCCTTAATTATATTTTTAAATATCATAGGGCATGTTTGCATGCCCTATGATATTTATCCGTTTTTCTCAGAGAAGTCTTTGTCCTCTGAATTCTTTTTTGCTTCAACATGTTCATCCTCGTCTTTGAGGATCTCCTGTGCCAGCGGCGTTAATTCTGTATTCTCTCCGATGGTATCATCACCTGAATCCGTTGTGTCATTTCTGCTCTCGTTAGATCTGGTATTTTCTTCCGGCAGTTCATTTTTATTGATTTCCTGATTTTCCATAGCTAGTAATTTATTCCACTATAAAAGTGAATCTGGTGCCTAATTGTTTGCCTGAATTGCTTTTCTTATTTGTGTAAACCTATCAGGATATGCTGTGTTGTAATGATAACAAATTCAGAATGTTAAACTTATAATCTAGTATGGCAAAGTATTCAAAAAAGGCTGGTGAAAAGGTAGAGGAAACCATGCACGAAATGAAGGAAGGTAAGCTGAAAACAGGGACCGGAAAGAAGGTCACCTCTAAAAAGCAGGCCGTTGCAATTGGTTTGTCGGAAGCGAAGAAGGAAGGTGCGAAAGTACCCAAGAAGAAATAAGCTTCAAGACGGGATAACATCCCAGTTTATCTGTTGCTATGTAGCAGCTATCTCGAGTGCATAGTAAGTCCATATTTTATGATGAAAAACATGGACTTACTAGCTACTGGCTTTTGGTTATTTAAACCTTAGCAGGCTCTTGGGTCTGAACCGGATCAGAGGGATGCTGGAGGAAGTATTATCTTGTTTTCCTACTTGTATTTTTTAGGATAGCTACGAATTTTCAGCACATTTGTCAAAAACGTCCTTAGTGATATCAAGAAGTGTATTGGTGTTATAACGCTGAAAATAAGTCATTTATTTCTTTGATTTTTCTTTTGAGCCACTTAGATTTGGCTCCCGGAGGCAGTAAAATCAACAGAAGAAAGCAGTACTTATCATGGCAATTATCGACAACAAAGGCATCATCAGAGGAGCAGTAGGACCAAGCGTTTTCCGCCATAGCCGGGGCAAGAACATCGTCCAGTCCAAGCCCGGCAAATACAAGCAAACCGCCGCCAGCATCGCCAGTGCTGCGGAGTTCGGACTGATCAGTTCTTCGGCTGCCATTATCCGTCATGCCTTTGAGCCGGCTTATCGCTATTACGACGGCCGTGCAGTAGGTCGCATGACTTCTGCTGTGGGTCGGAGTGTGAGGAGTGCTGCAGGCGCCATCCGCGGTCAGCGGGATCTGCATGACGGGGATCTGAGCTGCCTTTTGGGTACGGAGTTCAACAAGAACAGCCTCTTGAAAGATGTGCTGCCGGTGCAGCGGCAGATCTCGCGGGATGATAGCGGGGCGGTAGTGGTGCAGATGCCTGCTTTGAATATGAAAACCGATCTGAAATTACCCAGGGAGCTTATGTACAAAGGGTATAAAATGAGGGTACGATTCCTTTTAGTGGCTTTCAACTTCCGGGAGAGCTACTATGAATTTATTGATAGTCAGGAGCTGGAATACCTT